>Ga0131853_10005915_pt1 | contig 22087 bp, 17 predicted proteins | sample TergutLab28metaG_FD_92764 | JGI IMG/M metagenome (GOLD analysis project Ga0131853, IMG submission 92764) | Labiotermes labralis P1 segment gut microbial communities from Petit-Saut dam, French Guiana - Lab288 P1 (version 2) (version 2) | ecosystem: Host-associated > Arthropoda: Insects >... | reverse complement strand
GAACGAAAAACAAAAAAATCATTTGGCATTTCAAATCTTGGGGTACAAGATTTTGAGGGATTTTCATTCAAAGTGAGTGATGTATGGTTTGTCAACCCCGCATTTCCGCAAAATTTTTTGACCGTTGGTTTTATTACGATTGACGGTATAATTAAGTTTTGTTTGCATTATTCGGAAATGACTGAAACACAAATTGTAAATATATACAATAAATTCAAAGAGTTGGTATAATCCTTTTCAAGTGCTTAATGCCGCATAAAGGGTACATTTACTGTTAAATATGAACGCGGTTTTAGTGCATGATGTTATACATATGCACATTAAATTTAATATTGCTGTTACAGTTTTGATAAAATAAAAGGCGGACTCAAATCCGCCTTTTATCCTACTTATTAATTAAATCCCCTAGGGATTAGATAACCCCTTGCGCTATCATCGCTTCCGCGATTTTCTTAAAGCCGGCAATATTTGCCCCTGCGACAAGGTCGTAACCTAACCCGTATTCGGCCGCCGCTTTTGCTGATTCGTCGTGAATACTTTTCATAATAACCTTAAGTTTGGCATCAACTTCTTCGGCTGCCCATGAATAACGCATTGAATTTTGGCTCATTTCCAGAGACGAGGTTGCAACACCACCGGCATTAACTGCTTTTGACGGGGCGATAATCAGGCCATTTTCCTGGAAATATTCAATTGCTTCATTACGGCAAGGCATATTTGAAACTTCAACGATATATTTCGTGCCATTTGCGACAATAGTTTTTGCTTCTTCAAGGCCGATTTCGTTTTGGGTAGCGCAAGGCATTACGACATCGGCTTTTACTTCCCACGGTTTTTTTCCGGCGTGGAAAGGTAAACCAAATTTAACCGCATAATCTTCGGCCTTGTCACGGCCGGAAGCACGCATAACCGTCAAATAATTGATTTTTTCCGGAGTGCTGACACCATCAGGATCGTATATATAACCGTCCGGCCCGCTGATTGTGATGACTTTGCCGCCAAGTTCAGCAATTTTTTCCGCCGAACCCCAGGTAACATTACCGAAACCGGAGAGGGCAAAGGTAAGGTCTTTGATATCAACATTTTCATGTTTGAACATTTCATTGGCGTAATAAACCGCGCCATAACCGGTTGCTTCGGGGCGGATAAGCGAACCGCCGTATGATAATCCCTTACCGGTCAAAACGCCATTTTCCCAGACTGCTTTAATTCTTTTGTATTGGCCGTAAAGATAACCGATTTCACGGGCACCAACGCCGATATCACCGGCCGGGACGTCAACATCGGGCCCGATATGCCGGTAAAGTTCCGTCATAAATGCCTGGCAGAAGCGCATGACTTCCCCGTCGGAACGCCCGCGCGGGTCGAAATCGGAGCCGCCTTTTCCGCCGCCGATAGGCAGGCCGGTCAGCGAATTTTTAAAGGTCTGTTCGAAAGCAAGAAATTTCGCAATGCTCAAATTGACCGAAGGATGGAAGCGAAGCCCGCCTTTATACGGCCCGATCGCCCCATTAAACTGCACCCTGAAGCCGCGGTTAACTTGAACCTGGCCGCTGTCGTCAACCCAACTAATCCGGAAAACGATAACGCGCTCCGGTTCGGTAATCCTTTCAAGCAAGCCCATTTTTTGAAATTCCGGATGCTTGTCCACTACTGCTTCAAGGGATTTGAAAACTTCTTCTACTGTTTGGAGGAACTCCGGTTCGTTCCCATCACGTGTTTTTACTTTTTCCAGTACTTCCTGCATATAAGTATTAATAATAATCACCATCCTTTGTTTAGTCTCTTTTAACGCTGGTATCATATTATCATAAAAAAAACGAAAATGAAATAAAAATTGCAGAAAAATTTGACTAAGATTATCTAATGACTCTTAACATTGTATTGCATTTGTACATTTATGTGATAAAATAGGTTATATTATTTTAGAGGTGATTTTTATGGCAAAAACATCAAGTATGTATATTCGCATCGACCCGCAAGTAAAATCAGAAGTAGAAGCTGTTTATGCCCAATACGGTATGAGTATTACTGATGCAATTAATGTATTTCTCTACACATCACGAAACGTAGGCGGACTTCCTTTTGACTTGCGCCCCTCTGTACCAAATGCTATAAAGGCTATTGAGGAAGTAAAACGTATGAAACTGGATTCGTCATTAGAAAGGTTTACACCGATGTTGATGAAATGATGAAGGAGCTGCTTGCTTAATGTCGATGGTTATTGATAAGGATGTGTTCATAATTGTTTATAGTCCCTTCTTCTTTTGAGATTGTGTAATGCCCTACTCATTGTTGTTGGAACAATAGGAAGCGGAAATTTAATACCAGAAGAATATTATGAGGGTAAAATGATTCTTGTAACACATGCTCATAAAATATTTAATGGAAAATCGATTTTTGGAACAGGGAATAAGTTTGAAAAAGCCGGTTGCATTATTTTAGACGATGCACATGCTTGCATTGATGCGATTAGAGAATCATTTATGGTTACTATAAATAAAAAGAAGTATAGTGAATTATATGCTGACTTGTTTAATTTATTCGAAGAGGATTTAAATGAACAAGGGGAAGGAACGGTATTGGATATTATTAATGGAAATGATTTTGAAAGCATATTACCAATACCATATTGGAGCTGGATAGATAAAAAAACAGAAGTTTTGAAATTATTATCTGAATATGTTAAAGAATCATTTTTAGCATTTTCATGGTCACTTTTTCGTGATAATTTGGATAAATGCCAAGCATTCGTTGGGAGTAATGGAATTGAAATAATGCCTATGAGTATTAGTGTTGATATTTTTGGAACTTTTTCAAAAGCTGGCAATAGAATTTTGATGTCAGCAACAACACAAGATGATATATTTTTTGTAAAAACGCTTAGTTTTTCGGCAGAATCAGTGAAAAATCCATTACTTACAGAGGGACAAAAGTGGTCAGGTGAAAAAATGATTTTACTTCCATCCTTAATTAATGATAGCTTTAAGCGGGAAAAAATGGTTGATTTTTTTTCAGAGCGTAGTTATAAATTTGGTGTTGTAGCCCTTGTCCCTACATGGAAAAAGCAAAAAGATTATGGAAACTGTATACTAGCAGATTCCGAAACCATTTTTTCAGAGATATCGGATTTGAAGAAAGGTTTATTTGGCAAAGTATTGGTATTAGCAAATAGATATGATGGAATCGACCTTCCTGATGCTGCTTGTAGAATACTGATACTAGATTCTCTTCCTTTTTTTACAAATATGAATGACCTTTATGAAGAACAGTGCAGAACGAATAACAGGTTGGTACAAAAAAAGATTGCCCAAAAAATTGAACAAGGTCTGGGGCGAAGTGTGCGAGGGGAAAAAGACTATTCATGCATATTAATTCTTGGAGCAGATATTGTAAAGTTTATGAGAAATTCTTCAACCAAAGAATTATTTTCTGAGCAAACTCAAAAGCAAGTAGAAATAGGATTGCAATTAGCAAAATGGTCTAAAGAGGAAGTTGAGGAGAGCAGGATAGAGGATGTCGTAGAACTAATAAATCAGTGTCTAAAGAGAGATGATGGTTGGAAAGAATACTATAAAGATGAAATGGATAAAATTTCTGGAATCGTGATTGAAGATGATATGTTTCATGTTATAATTTCAGAAAAAAAAGCAGAAGTATTATATTATAAAGGGAGATATGATGAGGCTATACAAACGCTAGAAAAACTTATTAATGAGATTAAACTGGATAAAAATGATAAGGGCTGGTACTTTCAATTGATGGGACGATATAAGTATGCAATTAGTAAAGTAGAAGCTACAAAGTATCAAAACAAAGCTTTTGCATTAAATCCTCAACTTTTGAAGCCAAAAGAAGGGATTTCATATACCAAAATGAAAGATATAAATTCTAGCAGAGTGAGTTCCATAAAAAAATGGTTTGAAAATTTTTCTACGTATGAAGATATCGTTCTTGATGTAAATGATTGTTTAGAAAGTTTAAGTTTTGAATTAGAACCGGAGAAATTTGAAAAAAGTCTTGAGAACATAGGAAAGCTATTAGGATTTGAAAGCCAAAGACCTGATAAATTAATAAGGAAAGGACCTGACAATCTTTGGTGCATAAAGAGCAACTCATATATATTATGGGAATGCAAAAATAATGTGAAAGCGGAAAGAAAAGTAATACATAAACATGAAGTTGGGCAAATGAATAATCATTGTGCTTGGTTTGAAAATGAATATGGCTCAGTTCAAGTTTTAAGAATCATGGTTATTCCGACTAAAAATTTAGCGCATGATGCTGACTTTGCTTATGATGTAAAAATAATAAGAAAAAATGGATTGAATAATCTAAAGAAAAACATTTCTAACTATATAAAAGAATTTAAAGACTACGATTTTAGAAACTTAGCAGATGAAGTCATTAATGATGCGTTATTATATCATAAATTGGATGAAGATAATTTGATAAATCTAGTGTTGAAAACTGGAAAAAAGAAAAAAATTAATATTGTGTTTGAGAGGTAAATCTGAGTTGCGCTGTTCAGTATTTACCGACTTGGATATTCGCCTGCTATTTCGTCCAAAGTCAAATTAGGTGATTCTCGGTATTAGCGAAAGCACTTTATTTAGACATTTAATAGGACATTTATTTGGCCACCAGAATCTAAAGAAAGTTGAGGGGCTTGGATAATGAATGATAAATATGAAGTTATTATATACCAAACCGAAGATGGCTTGACAAAAATAGATGCTCGTATGAAGGGCGAAAATCTTTGGCTTACACAGGCACAGATTGCGGAGTTATTTGGTCGTGAAAGGTCTGTAATAACAAAACATATCCGAAGTATCTTTTCGGAAGGGGAACTCAGTAAAGAAAGCAATGTGCAAAAAATGCACATTCCTAATTATGATAAACCAGTTAATTTCTATAACCTTGATGTCATCATAGCCGTTGGTTATCGTGTAAAATCCAAGCGCGGTACACAATTTAGACAATGGGCAACTAATATTTTGCATGAATATCTTCAAAAAGGATTTGCAATGAATGACGACCAATTAAAAAATATGGGCGGCGGACTTTATTGGAAAGAACTTTTAGAACGCATCCGCGATATTCGTGCCAGCGAAAAAGTGATGTACCGGCAAATACTTGACTTATACGCAACAAGCCTTGATTATGATGCCACTATGCCGGAAACAATAGAATTTTTCAAAATCGTGCAGAATAAACTACATTATGCTGTCAGTGGACACACGGCAAGTGAAATATTATTTGAACGTGCCAATGCTGAGTTGCCGTTTATGGGCTTAACCGTTTTTAAAGGCAAGCGACCGGTAAAAAGTGAAGTAACGGTTGCCAAAAACTATATGACCGAAAAAGAACTCTTTGCTTTACGCCGGATGGTAAACGCATTTTTCGATATGGCGGAATTAAAAGCATTTACACAAGAACCAATGTATATGAAGGACTGGTTAAAAACTTTAGATAAATTTTCGAAGAACTTCGGTATGGGTGTTTTAGTTGGAGCGGGGAAGGTCAGTCATAAAGATGCCGTGGACAAGGCGCATAAGGAGTATAATACATACCGGACACAGATTTCTGATGAAATGACTGCGGTTGAAAAAGCGTATATAGAGACATTGCGGGAGATGCAGAGGAAGCTTAAAGCCGGGGGTAGCGGCGATGAGTGAGTGGGAAAAAACCATTTTAGGAAAGCCTATTGAGTGAGGTCGAGCTGAACCCCAAACTGGTCCTTTGGGACTATGTTAAGTGCTTTAGTGGTAGTATAAAAATAGTATAAGTTAAACATGGAAAATTCCAAAGTAAGAGTTATACTAAAATCATAGTACAGGATGGAGGAAATTTTTCATAAAAAGACAAATCGAAAAAAGCTTTAAGGAAGGTTTAACTAAACCAAACAACGGCACTATAATAGTGAAGGTAGTAATAAATGAAAAAAAATAAAACCCTATTATTTGCTTTAGCCGCTTTACTCATATCACTAATTAGCGGTTGCGCTTTGCCGGCAAATGAAAATAAACAAGCTTTATACACTAAAATATCCGCGGCGGCGGCTTATAAAATAATGAAATCGGGGGATGATTTTATCCTCCTTGATGTGCGGACGATAGAAGAGTATGTCGAAAAGCATATTGCCGGGGCGATATTAATTCCTGATTATGAAATTGCCAGTCGTGCCGAGATTGAATTAACTGACAAAGATACAATAATTTTAGTCTATTGCCGAAGCGGGCGGCGGAGCGAAAATGCGGCAAAAGAGCTTGTCGAAATGGGGTATACTAATGTTTATGATTTCGGCGGGATAATTGATTGGCCGTATGGGACGGTGAGTGAGTAAAAAACGCCCCGGATAACCGGGGCGCCAAACGAAGCATTAGATTTTCTTTGTTTCTTACCAAGACTTCACTTCTTTCCACAATCTATTATACAACTCATCACCCTTTGCGCCAAGAAAACGGTATGTTTCCAAACCATAGAAATCTTCGAGGTTCGGGAAAGCAATTTCTGAATAACGCAGTTCAGGGTCTTCAATCATTGACCGGGCGGTTACGTTGGGTGTCGAATAGGTGATATATTCGAAATTCATTAAGGCGATATCCGGGCGGCACATGAAGTTAATAAATATTTCGGCGTTTTCCGGGTTTTCGGCATTTTTGGTAATAACCCATGAATCAATCCAGACATTCGTGCCTTCTTTGGGGATTACAAAAGCCAAATCAGGATTTTCTGCTTTGGTATAAAGTGCTTCACCGGAATAAATAACACCGAGAGCGGCTTCGTTGCCAATCATCTTGTCGCGGACCTGGTCAATTACATAGGCTTGCACCAGCGGCTTTTGGGCGATTAAGGCATCTCTTGCAATTTCTAATTCATTTTCATCCATCGTATTTAATGAAAACCCATTTAATTTTTGCGCAACCATAAAAGCATCACGGACTGAATCTTGCATTAAAATTTTGTCGGTATATTTTTCATCCCACAATATCGCCCACGAATCAACCGGCCCATCGACCATTGTCTTATTATAAAGGATTCCAACGGTCCCCCATTTATAAGGGACAGAGTATGTTCCGGTTGGGTCAAATTCCCGCGAACGCTCAAAATATTCCGCGCCGATATGCTCGGTTGCATTCGGGACATTGGCGAAATTTATTTCCCGTAACAAATCATTTTCTAATAGCTTTTGAATCATGTAATCCGAAGGGCACAAGACATCATAATTTGATGAACCTGATTCGATTTTGGGAAACATAATTTCATTAGTTTCATACTCATCATAGATAACTCTGATTCCGGTTTCTTTTTCAAACATCTTAATTACTTCGGGGTCGATGTATTCGCCCCAGTTGTAAACGACAACGCGGCCATTCGGGCCGTCTTTGCTGCCGCACCCGCTCATCAAAATACCAAGACAAACCATGGCAAAAAGCAGGCTAACTAATTTTTTTGTAACAATTTTGTTTTTCATAATATCCTCCTAGATGTCTTTATGAACTTGTTTTTTTCGTACATCCCCGGAAGGGAGACGGTTTATTAGTAACAAAAGCAGCAATACGGAGACGAAGATGAGGGTGGAAAGCGCATACATTTCCGGTTTGATGCCTTTTCTTACTTCGGAATAAATTTTCGTTGACAGAGTGTGGACACCCGGCCCTTTGGTAAAGTGGGTAATGATAAAATCATCAAGTGACATCGTAAAAGCCATCAAAAATCCGGCAATAATCCCCGGAAGCAGGTCGGGAAGGACTACTTTGAAAAAGCCATATACCGGCCCTGCGCCAAGGTCCCTTGCCGCTTCATAAGTGCTTGGGTTAAGCTGGCGCATTTTCGGCATGATACACAGGATAACATAAGGGATATTAAAAGTAATATGTGATAAAAGTATCGTCCCGTAGCCGAATTTTATACCCATACTAATAAATAACAGCATTAATGAAATACCGGTTACGATTTCAGCATTTAGCATCGGAATGTTAGTAATCCCCGTCACGACGGCGCGGCTCGTTTTTTTCATCCGCATAATCGCGACACAAGCAATCGTCCCGATGACGGTTGCAACCAAAGCAGAAATTAAAGCGATGGACAAAGTATTAAACAAAGCCCACATGATATCTTCACTTTGAAATAATGAACCGTACCATTTTAAAGTAAAACCGCCCCATTTTGCTCTTGTTCTGCTGTCATTGAAGGATAAAATAACAAGTGTTATGATTGGGGCATACAAGAAGACGAATATCAAACCGATATAAAATCTTTGGAGGGCTTTTCTTGTCATAAGATATTTCCCTCCCCGTTTTTGTCAAAAATAGATGAAGCAATCATATTAACAATGATAAATAACATCAGCACAATTGAAAGGCCGCTGCCTAAATGCCAGTTTCCGGCGTGGGTAAATTCTTCTTCAATAACATTGCCAATCAACAGGATTTTGCTTCCGCCAAGTAAGTTGCTGATGACGAAGGTCGTCAGGGCAGGGATAAAAACCATCGTTATCCCGCTGATTATACCGGGTAAACTTAAGGGGAAGATAATTTTTTGTAAGACTTTGAACCCGTTCGCCCCTAAATCGCGGGCGGCATTGATTACATTTTTATCAATTTTCAATAAGCTATTATAGATAGGAAGAACCATAAAAGGCAGAAAATTGTATACCATACCGAAAACAATTGCCGCCGGTGTATTGATAATATTTAAAGGCGGAAGCCTTAGAAAAGCAAGGATATTATTAATAACCCCGGTTTTTTCAAGCAAAGTTTGCCACGCAAGGGTGCGGAGTAAAAAATTCATCCACATCGGCAGGATAAATAAAAAAACGACAAACCCATAGCGGTTGATGCTGGTCTGCGACAAAATATAAGCTAAAGGGTAAGCGAGAAGCAGACAGATAACGGTTGCAATAACAGCTAACTGTATCGCGAGCCTAAGCGCTTTGGCATGTACGGGCGAAGCGATGGCGAAGATGTTATCAAGGGTAAAGTTTCCATTGCGGTCAATCATGCCATAATAAAATATCATGATTAAAGGGACAACGATAAAAATAACCACCCAAATTAAGTAGGGTGAACCGATTAAGAAAGCACCGGGGCGTTTATGATTTGAATTATTTATCATATTCATCCTCTTCATAAATCAGATAAAGTATATCTCTCCGTCTCTACGGCTTAATTAGCTTCCGCGTTACATTTTCTTTTGGGAAGAAGGCGGCCTAAGGTTCCTGCGAGATATTAATAAGTCTATTCTTCGATAGAAACAGCCTGTTCATCTTCCGATTCCGGTTTGTGCATAATCTGGATATTAAAGGGGTCAACCTTTATCCCCACCGGTGTCCCGACCGGAAACATACCCGTGGAATGGACGAGCCACTCAAAACCGCCGGCAGTTACTTCCATTTCATAATGAACGCCTTTGAAAATCAAATGGCTTACCACCCCTTCAATCGTTCCGGCTTCCGGTGCAACCAGTTCCACATCTTCCGGGCGGATAACGACGTCTACCGGTGTACGGCGGCCGAAGCCGGTATCAACACAGGCGAAACGGGCCCCGAGAATCTCGACTAATTTATCCTCAATCATCATCGCATCAATGATATTGCTTTCCCCGATAAAGTCAGCGACAAAGGCATTTTCCGGTTCGTTATAAATTCCTTCAGGTGTCCCGATCTGCTGGATATAACCTTGGTTCATAACAACAATGGTATCGGACATTGTCAGCGCTTCTTCCTGGTCATGGGTTACATAGATAAATGTAATACCAAGCTCATTCTTCAGGCGGATTAATTCATATTGCATATCCTGGCGCAGTTTCAAATCAAGGGCACCCAGCGGTTCATCGAGCAGTAGTACCTTCGGTTCATTCACAATTGCCCGCGCTATCGCTATTCGCTGCTGCTGGCCGCCGCTTAATGTATCAGGTTTCCGTTTCTCGAAACCGTCAAGGTTCACCAGTTTCAGGGCATAAGCGACTTTGCCGGCAATATAATCTTTGGATTTATTTTTTATCTTCAAACCAAAAGCGATATTTTCGCCGACATTCATATGTGAGAAGAGGGCATATTTTTGAAAAACGGTATTTAAAGGCCGTTTATTGGGCGGAAGATGGGTAATATCAATATTATCAAATACCACTTTACCGGTATCCGGGGTCTCGAAACCGCCAATTATCCTAAGAAGCGTGGTTTTACCGCAGCCGCTTGGCCCAAGCAGGGTCACAAATTCATTTTCGCGAATCTGTAAGTCCAGCTCATCGATGATTAATTGGCCATCAAAAGATTTGCTGATGTTTTGCAGATTAATTAAAGGTTTTGAATTAGAAAAATCCATATTTTACACCTCAAAAACTAGGCGGGCTGCTCACCCAGATAAGTGTCGCCCCGGTTTTTTTATTTGCCTTTATATAATGGGTGGAATCGGGTTTGTAATAAAAAGAGTCACCTTTTTTCACTTTAATATGCCGGTTTCCTAAGATAATCGTGATACTTCCGGACAAAATATAACCAAATTCCTCACCCTCATGCGGATTATCAGGATAGGTCGAACCGCCTGCCTTAAGGGTCAGTTTAATCGGCTCCATAATATTTTTTTGGGCATTGGGGATAATCCATTCAATTTTGTTGCCCAGTTCACTATCAATTTTTTCAAAATAATCAGCTTCGCTAAAAGCAATTTGTTCTTCGGCGGTTTCGGTGAAAAAGTCTTTCAAATCAGTCCCAAGGCATTGAAGCAAATCAACAAGGGTCGTAATCGACGGTGAAGTCAGGTTCCGCTCAAGTAAAGAGATAAACCCCTTTGACAATTCGCTGCGGTCAGCCAACTCCTCTTGGGTTAACCCTTTTTGCATTCTTAATTCTTTCAGCTTGCTCCCGATATCCATAATATATCTTTCCAATACTTGCAAACTTTTGTGCTACATGCACAAAATTGCCGATTGAAAGAATGAAAACCTTTTCAATCTTTCGTCAAATACTAAACCTAAAGTTTAATGATACTAAACAAATAAAACGTACGATTACAATTATACAATATCTGGAAAAAATGTCAAACAAAAAAATTAAGTAGTTGGCATTAGGAAAGATTTTTGGTATAATAGGGATAGTTTTAAATACTACAAAGGATAGGTTAAAATATGGGTAAAGAAGGAAGATTAGTAAACAGTGTCATTTTTTCAGCTTGGAATATCATCTTGATTGTAGTTGCGGTAGGTTATATCGCTCAATTATTAGGCGGAGAAACTGAACGGGCACTATTGTTCATCTCATTTATCGCCGTTGGCTGGATACCATTAATAATAGGTAATATCGTATTTTTTAGAAACCGGGACAGTGACAAGTTCAAATATATAGCTGCTTATGGTTACTTAATTTTTTATGTTTACGCATTAATGATGGGAAGAAATTTATTAATGATAGCTTATATTGTTCCCATTCTTTCCGCATTATTTGCCACAAATGAGTTTAAATTGCTTCGAAATGTTACGGTGGTGACTATTATTACTGCCGTTGCGAAAATGATTCAGATTATTTTCATCAGAAATGAACTTGACCAATACAATATGGAAGATGTTCAGATATTACTGTTTTTAATTCCGCTTACAATGATTTTAGCCTGTGTAGCAAGCCGTTGTTCCGGCAAAATTTTTGATAACAAGATGAAATTAATTGAAGAACAGAAGAGCCGGCAAGATGAGCTTATTACTCATATTTATGAATTTAATGAAGGGATTCACCGGACGATTGACGAAATTCACGAAGAAGCCAAAACAATGGCTGACCGTAACCGGCCAATCAACCAAAATATCGATGAAATTGCTTCAAGTTCGGCCCATACTGCCGATTCAATCCAGAAGCAAATGGAGATGACAAGTTCAATCCAGCAAAGTATTACTGATGCCGTTGAACTTTCGGTAGAGATTAGTGATTTGACAGGGGTTTCCGGGGAAAATATCCGTTTAGGCATGGAGAATATGCAATCTTTAAGTGCCAGTGCCAAAAGTGCGAACGATAGTATTGAAACGGTCAAACGCAGTATGGATGAACTGAATAAGAAAGCCGAAGAAGCAAAAGATATTATTGATATGATTAATGAAATCGCTGAGCAGACGAATTTGCTTGCGCTTAATGCTTCGATTGAGGCAGCAAGGGCCGGTGAAGCCGGGCGCGGGTTTGCAGTCGTTGCAAGCGAGATTACTTCGCTGGCGAACCAGACGAAGAATGCGACCGAAAGCATTGGGGCGATTATCAATAGTCTCAAAGATGATGCTTCATATGCCAATAGTTCCGTTGATGTAATGACCGAAATCAGTGAGAAACAAAACAGCCTGATTTATAATACTGAAGAATCATTTAAAACAATCAATGTAAGTATGAAGCAGGTGACAACCAATGTCAGTCATCAGAAAACGCAAATGGAAGAGATGAAGCAATCAAATCTTGCCATTGTTGACAGTATTGAAACTATTTCCCGGTCAAGTGAGCAGATGTCAATTAATTCAGACAGCACGAAAGCCCTTACGATGGAAAACTCCGAAAACACCGAAAAAGTAAGAGATTTGCTTGGCCAAATCGCAAATGACTTAAGATTATTTGAGCAGGAACGTCTTAACGATAATAACTAGCAAAGGAAATCATAATGGCAAAGAAGAATGAAAAATATGTCGCTTATGTATCTACTTATACATCAGGTACAAAAGAAAAATGCGGAATCAAAATTTATGATGTTGATATGGAAAAGGGCCGCTTTAGTGAAAAAGGCCAAATCGAAATAACCAATTCTTCCTATGTCACGATTTCGCATAACCGCCGTTTTCTTTATTCGATTACCGATTATGGTGTCCAGGCAGACCAGATTTTACCCGACGGCAATCTGCGTTTGATTAATTATGCATCAATTAATGGGATGCGTGGTTGTTATTTATCCACGGACTATGATGACAAATTTTTGATTGTTGCCGGATATCACGATGGCAAACTGACGATTCTGAATCTTGATGAAAGCGGGGCGATAGGCGATATTGTTGAAGAAGTATACCATAAGGGGCTTGGCAGTGTCGCTGAACGGAATTTCCGGCCGCACATTAATTGTGCGCGGATGTCCAAAGATAATAAATATCTGTTGGAAGCTGACTTGGGGATGGACCGGGTTAATGTTTATTCACTGAATCACACTACCGGGAAACTCAAGCTTGCTGATATCATCAGAAGTGAACAGGATTCATCGCCGCGCCATCTTAATTTTTCCCGCGACGGGCAATTTTTATTTATCGTTCATGAACTTAAGAATTATATTGATGTCTACCGTTATTTTGAAAAATCACCGGGTAATCCGGAATTTGAGAAATTGCAGACGATTTCAACCTTGAGCAAATACCATGATACGAAATCAGCCGCAAGCACCTTAAAGGTTTCTTATGACAACAAATATGTCATTAGTTCTAATGCCGGGGATAATAGTGTTATACTTTATTCGCTTGATGGTGATTTTGGTTTGCTGCACAAGGTATTTTGTCTGCCGGTCAGCGGTGATTATCCCAAGGATGCATCTTTGTTCCCTGATAACCGTCATTTGGTTTCTTTAAATCACGAATCGAATACTTTGACTTTTTTCCGGGTTGATTTGGATAAAAAGATAATGGTGATGAATGGGCCGGAGATGAAAATTGACCGTCCGAATTGTGTTATTTTTCATAAGTTGGAGAGTTAATCAATAGGACAATTATATATTCTATCAGCAACCCTGGAAAAACGTCATTACTTAGACAATGTTTTCTATTGTCTTATGTAATGTAACGTTTTTCTCGGAGCGAAAGCGTGTTGCAGAGAGAATATATAGATTGTCCTTATTTATAAAAATTCGCTAAATTCTCAAGTTTACTTGTCATATTCGTCATCATTAAATCAAGCATTGTAATCGCCGCCATACATTCGACAACCACCACCGCCCGGGGTGCGATGACCGGGTCATGGCGGCCTTTTATTTGAACTGCAGTTGGTTGACCATGTCGGTCAACGGTTTGCTGGGTTGCCGAAATTGAAGGGGTTGGTTTAAAGTGAACTCGCAGAATAATATCCGAGCCATCACTGATTCCGCCAAGGGTTCCGCCGCTGTGATTGGTCAGTTTTGATATCTTTCCATCATTAACACAAAATTCATCATTATTTTTCGAGCCGTACATTTCGGAAACAGCGCAACCGGCGCCGATTTCGACCGCTTTGGCCGCCCCGATTGACATCATTGCTTGCGCTAATTTTGCATCAAGCTTATCAAAAACCGGTTCGCCGATACCAAGCGGAAGCGGGCTTCCGCACGGAAGTGATGTTTCGCCCGGAACTCCGTTTTTGACGGGGGCTCCTTTTCCAATGGGGACTCCGCTGACCCGGCACTCAACGACACTGCCAACTGAATCACCTTTTTCTTTGCATTCGTTTATGAATTTAACCACCTTTTCATTTAATAAGGAGTTGCAAAGGTGTGCATCATTTCTCTTAGAAGTATCGCCGGGTGACACTTTTTCATCAACTTCAGGTTCGGCAGAACATATGACCGGCCCGATAGAATAAGTAAAGGCTGATATTTTTATTCCAAGTTCCAGTAAAATTTTTGCCGCGACAGCCCCGGCGGCAACCCGGCCGATTGTTTCACGGCCGGATGAACGCCCGCCGCCGCGATAGTCACGAAAGCCATACTTGGCATCATATGTAAAATCAGCATGCCCCGGCCGGTAATAAGCGGCAATCTCGTCATAGTCCTTTGAAATCTGATTAGTATTTTTTATCATCAATGAAATCGGTGCCCCGGTAGTTTTACCCGCAAAAACACCGGAGAGAATCTCAACTTTGTCAGCTTCTTTGCGGGGGGTAGTGATGGCACTTTGTCCCGGTTTACGTCTATCTAAATAGGTTTGGATATCAGAAGCTTCAAGAGAAAGGCCGGCGGGGCAACCATCAATTACCACACCTAAAGCTTCGCCATGAGATTCACCCCATGTCATTATTTTGAAGATATTACCAAATGTTGAACCAGCCATACTTGCCTCCTGTTTGAATCGTACAACTATAATGTTTTAGCGACATTATAGCACAAAAATTAGTAACACACTAGCAATAGTATGCAAAATAGTACTATACAACCCCCATATCATATGTTATGCTATATACTAGGAAGTCAGGTTTAAAGGGAATCATCTTGATGAAGCGTTTCGAAAAAACCTTTAGGGAAAAAATAAACTCATCTTATCACAAAATCGTTGGAAAGTGCCCTTTTATGCGTATTCCGGCGTTTCTTGCGTTAGGCTTTGTTTTAATTTTACATTATTTTTGGTCTGCCTTTATCGGTGCCTGGAAAAAATATGCTTTTACTTCTTTTTTATTGATTAATATCTTGATTGGTTCAAGTTTTGCTTATCCCGTTTTTGGTGATCGTGATGGGTTTATTTCTTCGCAAGCTTCATACGAAGCAATGCCGGTGGCTGAATCAACGATTAAGCTGATGAGCGATGATGAAATTTTTTATCCCGATTTTGAAGAAGAAGATTTAGAAGATAACATCAATGATTTGGATGAATATGATAGTTATTCATTGGAGGAAATATTAGCGGGGCGTGAGACAGTGGATAATTTGACTTTGCCGGGTGCCGAAGATGAAAATACCGATACTGATTTGCATGAAAATATTGAATTTTATGCCGATGACTGGCGTTTAATTTTAATAAACAAACAACATCCGATTCCTGATGATTATGCGTATGTCCTTGGGACAATAAAAGGAAGTATGCAATGTGATGCGCGGATTATTGATGAATTGTTGACAATGATGCAAAAGGCATATGATGAAGGGATTGAGTTGGAGATTATCTCGCCGTACCGTGATTTAGCCCATCAGGAACTTCTTTTCAACCGCAAAATTGATTCTTATATCCGGAGCGGTTTGTCCTATTTTGAAGCTTACCGGCGGGCGGCGCATACGGTAACAGTACCTGGAACAAGCGAGCATCAAGTTGGTCTTGCGATTGATATTACATCCCGAGATTACCGGAACTTAAATATTGGTTTTGCTGAAACTAAAGCCGGGCGCTGGCTGGCTGAAAATAGCCATGAATTTGGCTTTATTGTCCGGTATCCGCTGGGTAAAGAATATATTACCGGGATCCAATTTGAGCCTTGGCATTTCCGATATGTCGGCAAGGAAGCGGCGCGGATTATCAAAGAAGAACAGCTCACATTGGAAGAATTTTTAGAAAAATATGTTGCTATGAACAAATAAGATGTTCATAATAATTTGAGGAAATATGTTTAGGATATTAGCAAAAGATAATAAGACAAGGGCAAAAAAAGGCGAGTTTGAAACACCGCACGGGGTGATTCAAACTCCTGTTTTTATGAACGTTGGAACGGCGGCAGCAATAAAAGGGGCGGTATCAACTGTTGACTTAGAAGAAATCAGTACTAAAGTACAGCTTTCAAATACCTATCATCTTCATCTCCGGCCCGGTGATGAAATCATCGCAAGTTTAGGCGGGCTTCACCGGTTTATGTCATGGGACAAGCCGATTCTGACTGATTCCGGCGGTTTTCAAGTTTTTTCATTAGCCGCTTTGCGGAAGATAAAAGAAGAGGGTGTCTATTTTAGTTCGCATATTGACGGGCGCAAAATTTTCATGGGTCCGGAAGAAAGTATGCAAATTCAATCGCATCTCGCTTCAACTATCGCGATGGCTTTTGATGAATGCCCGCCGGCAAAAGCGGGAAAAGAGTATATTGAAGATTCGGTTCAGCGGACGACGAGATGGCTGTCCCGTTGTAAAACCGAACTTAACCGCTTAAATGAGTTACCGGAAACAATTAATAAAAAGCAGATGTTATTTGGCATCAACCAAGGCGCAATTTTTGCCGATATCCGGATTGAACATGCCAAGCGGATTTCCGAATTTGATTTGCCCGGTTATGCAATTGGCGGGCTTGCTGTTGGTGAAAGCCATGAAGAGATGTACTATATCTTAGATGAAGTGATTCCCTATCTTCCGGCAACGAAACCTGTTTATTTGATGGGTGTCGGTACACCGGCGAATATTTTGGAGGGAATCGGGCGTGGCGTGGACTTTTTCGACTGTGTTTATCCGAGCCGGAATGGCCGTCATGGCCATCTTTATACTAATTATGGAAAGTTGAATTTATTTAATAAAAAATATGAGCTGGATGACCAGCCAATCGATGAAGATTGTAATTGTCCGGCTTGCATGCGTTATTCACGGGCATATATCCGCCATTTATTAAAAGCAGGGGAAATGCTGGGGATGAGGCTCTGTGTTTTACATAATCTTTATTATTATAATAAAATGATGGAAGAGGCCGGGGAAGCGATTGCGGAAGGAAATTTCACTTCGTATAAGCAAACGAAATTGAAATTTTATGAAAATTAAATAGGTCTAGCCCTTGTTTTTAGAAGGTTATTTGTGTATTATGATACTAGGGTCAAAACCTTTTGACCCCAATATTATACATTCAAGAAAGGTTTGGAAAAATGAATATTTTATTAGGTGCCGGTGGAGAAGAACTTGCCGGGTTTGGCATGTTAGGCATGATGGGTTACTTAGTCCTTATTTTTGGATTTCTCTATTTCTTTATGATGCGTCCCCAAAAAAAGGAACGGAAAAGACATGAGGCAATGTTATCACAAGTTGCAATTGGTGATTCAGTCCTGACGAATAGCGGATTTTATGGTACGGTTATTGATCTTGCTGATGATACCGTAATTGTGGAATTTGGCAATAACAAAAATTGCCGGATCCCGATGCAAAAAAAATGTATAACCCAAATTGAAAAACCGGAAGAATAGTATGAAGAGTTTATCTAAGATATCGGGTAATGACCCGACACCAAAGATAAACTAACCTCGCTTCGCGAATACTCTTCATACGAGAAGAATGTCATAAACGCCATTCTTCCAAGTTAAATCACGCAAAAGCTGACTTTGAGGTTACGATGAACTTAAATATTACTAGTATTCCGGGCGATGGAATCGGGCCGGAAATTGTTAATGAAACAAAAAAAGTCCTTAATAAAGTTGCCGCTCTTTATGGTCATGAAATAGTATTTACCGATATCTTGATGGGCGGGGCCTCAATTGATGTTCATGGGGTGCCGCTGACAGCGGAAGCGGTTCAAGCCGCCCGGCAGGCCGATGCAGTTTTGATGGGTTCAATTGGCGGTGATACAAAAACCTCGCCATGGTATCAACTTGAACCAAAATTGCGGCCGGAAGCCGGTCTGTTACAACTTCGGAAAGAGCTTAATCTTTTTGCCAACTTGCGCCCGGCGGTTCTTTATGACGAATTAAAAGATGCCTGCCCGTTGAAAACAGAGATTAGTAATCTTGGTTTTGACATGATAATTATCCGGGAATTAACTGGCGGCTTGTATTTTGGCGAACGTAAGACGGTCTTAGAAAATGGAATCAGGAAAGCGGCCGATACGCTTGTTTATGATGAAAACGAAATCCGGCGGATTGCGGTGAAAGCTTTTGAAATCGCAATGAAGCGCAAAAAAGAAGTTATCAGCGTTGACAAAGCAAATGTGCTTGACTCTTCGCGTTTATGGCGGACAGTGACGGAAGAAGTAGCGCGTGATTATCCCGAAGTTACTCTTTCTCATATGTTGGTCGATAATTGTGCAATGCAACTTGTAAAAGCACCGGCCAGGTTTGATGTTGTGCTTACGGAAAATATGTTTGGTGATATTTTATCCGATGAAGCAAGTATGATTGCCGGTTCAATCGGGATGTTACCATCAGCATCACTAAATGATACAAAATTCGGCCTTTATGAGCCGAGTCACGGTTCGGCACCGGACATCGCCGGGTTTGACCTTGCTAATCCTTTAGCGACGATTCTTTCAGCGGCGATGATGCTTACATATTCATTTGATTTGGACAAAGAAGCGGCGGCTATTGAAGCTGCCGTTAAGCAAGTCTTAAGCGATGGTTATCGCACCGGTGATATTTTCTCACCGGGAGATAGCTCTCTTACAAAAGTCGGCTGCCGGGAGATGGGTGATCTGGTTGCGGCGCGGGTAGTGTGAAGAAAGGGTTTGCCTTGGCAAACCCTCGCGTCGTATTTTGACTGATTAATACCGCACTAATGCTAATGCAAATCTCTTATATTACTCTTCACGTTTCTTCCTCATCACGATAACCCCAACAATCGCAACTACTAATACCCCAAGGCCTAAACCAACCAACGGCCAGCCTGAAAAATTACCGCTTTCAGTAACTAAAGCATTCGCAACGGAAGCGGGGTTTACAATTCCGGTGCCGCTATCAGAAGAATCAGGGGTCATCTCATCGGCAATAGATTCATCAGGGCCAACGACATACAATGAAAGATGGTTCGTATAGAAAGTCACAGTCTTAGTCACTTCATTATATGTACTTTCAACTAATTCTAACTCACCGTCATCGCGAAGATACCACACGAAAACCGGAATTTTTCCATCATACGGCACAGTGATAGCTATTAGCTCACCATCAAAATGGGTGATTTTTTGTGAGCCTGATGAAAGTGTAATACTGAAAATCAAGTCACTGCCCCGGACATTCTGCCTTTGGCTGACCGGAATATCGGATACTTTGAGTTGATTAAGGGTTGCGGTGATATCGGTCCCGTCAGCCTGGCCTACCGCTGATTTTAATGCTTCGGAATCAAGGAAAAGCGTACCCTGGGGTAATTTAAGTTCCAAAGACAATTCGGCATCAGTAAGTAATGATAAGGCATTGCCGGGCAGAACCGCTGTTGTTGCATCTCTAATACTTGAAAGGTCAAAATGAGCGGTGCCTTCATTAGCACTGTTAATGATTTCGATGACTCTTTCGTCAGATAAGTCCAAAGTCACACTTCCGCCGGACCTCGTGAACTCAACCGCAACGGCACCGGCGTTTGCCGGGATAGTTTCCGCAGATGCAGTACCTGTGGTATCACCTGTTTGGTTTCCATCGGGAAGCGTAGTAGTAACTCCCCCGCCGGGCCTGGGTGCCGGAGTTGGCAATTGTGTTACTGTAGGTGCCGGTGAAGGTGCCGCCGATGGTGACGGTGAAACCGCCGCCGGAGTATCGCTTGTTCCGCTATCCCCGGCCGAACCGCCGCCGGGTGCCGGTGTCGGTGTTGGCGTTGAGAATGCGGGTAAAGTTAAACTGGCACTGGTGATATCACTTGCATCATGGGTAATTGTTTCTTTCATCCGCTTGTAACCGGTAACAATAGCACCGGGTAAGATACCGGACAAAGTATTGGTTTCATCAAAGTTTACTCCGTCAAAACTGTACTCAGCCCCGGTCGTCAACGGAATAGTCACGGTATACGATATATTTGCCGTATGAACCGCAAAATTAAGATTAAATGCTGCGGGTGCATGTTGGGCAAATTTTCCGTCATCGGTAGTAATAACCGCACTTGCTGCGCTTTCCGGAGAAGTATTATGATTGTCGGTCCCTTTTAGGCGGGCAAAAAATGTATAACCGGTATTGGGGTTAAGGAAGCTGAATATAGGCGAATCCTGCCACGTACCCGTGCTAATCCGGTATTCCGCGCCCGCTATCGTATTGAGGGTAATACTAGTTGCCGTTTTACTTGCTTCGGTTGGGGGCGCAGGTGCATTTTGATTGGCCTTTGTGATAGTCCCGGTTATGCCGGTTGGCTGGGTTATCGTATAGTTTGTCGCATTGGCGGTACCGCCGCTCATCGTGAAATTATGATTGAAAGTAATCGCCTTTCCGGCCCCGGTATTCTTGTCATCATAATAAGCAGTAACTCCGGCAGCGGCAACATCAGCAGTTTCATTATTTGCCAGACCGGTAAACGAGAGCGTGCCGAAGCCTTTAACTTCATTAGTTCCGTCATAAGGTTTAGTAATATCAAAGCCGGTAATTGAAAGTGAAGCAGGGGTGATATTGGCGGTCAGGTTTGGCAAGACAAGGTGATATTTTGCCGCATCATTACCGGTGAGATAAAGCCCGGCCATCGTGACTGATTTGGTATTTTCAACATTTGCGTTTACAAACGTACCCGTAGCCGTCCCGCTTAGCGAAACATCATCACCGCTTCCGATGTTGCCGGATAAGGCTGCTGTGCCGGTAAAAGTTGCCGTATTAGTTCCGTCATAAATTTTGTTCTGCGCGGACAGCCCGATGACATTAAGCAAAATCGCATCAACAACCATCAATGTCCCGTTGTGGTAAGTAATCACATAATTGGCAGCAACAGCACCGCTGGGAGTGATGGTGAATGTATCAGCCGCAGAACTGTTAAAAGCTTTATCCAAAACAAATGTCGGTTTTGTCGTAATAATCGCTTCGGTTTCATTATTGACCAACCCGCTTACGGTATAGGTATAGGTAGGTTCACTTCCGTTTACCGTAATGACCTTGTTATTTGCGGTAATTGATAATGGTGCTGCGGTTATAGTGACACTTGTTTTTGTAACGTTGCTGTTTGTCAGATTGTATTTTCCGGCATCCATACCCTCAAGGGTGAGACCGCTGACCGTGACTGAACGTGAACCGACGTTAGCTTCATCATAAACGGCAGTATCATAAGCAACTGAAACTATGTCACTCCCGATAATACCGGAGGGGGCGGTTATACTTAGCCCTGTTACGCTAGTGGTCCCGTCGTAGACCTTGCCGTCATAGGCGACATCCCCGGCAACGGTAATAACATCTTTTTTACCAACGGAAATAGTTAAAGTTGCGCTCGTTACCGCACTATAATTCGCATCAGCGGCTTTGGTTGCCCTTACATAAATATTTCCGCTTCCGGTAATCGTAACCTGGCCGGCTGTTGTAACCGTTCCGGCTTGATTGGCGGCCGGAACCGTGGATGTATCTAATTCATATGTCACCGTACCAGTGCCGCTTCCGCCGCTTACAGAAAGCGGGAAAGCACTGTCGCCGTAGGTTTTGGTACCGGGGCTTGTGATAGTCAGGGTGTCTTGTGTTGCCAGACTGACATTGACGGTAACATTCACCGTTGCCGGGTCATCACTTCCGGCCGCCGGGGTCCCGGTTTCACCCGCCGGGTTAAAGGCGACGGTCAGAAT
>Ga0131853_10005914_pt1 | contig 22088 bp, 30 predicted proteins | sample TergutLab28metaG_FD_92764 | JGI IMG/M metagenome (GOLD analysis project Ga0131853, IMG submission 92764) | Labiotermes labralis P1 segment gut microbial communities from Petit-Saut dam, French Guiana - Lab288 P1 (version 2) (version 2) | ecosystem: Host-associated > Arthropoda: Insects >... | reverse complement strand
TCACGGCGGCAAACTGTTATAAAAGCCATTGCCAGCATGACCGCCGATGCCGTATCACCCGAACACATGAAGCGTTTATCTAATCATCTTGATAATTGGGATAGTGCAGACTTTGAGGATAGGCGGCTTGTGGTGGATGGGCTTATTGCACAGATTAGAGCCACAAGCGAAAGCGTCCAGATTGAGTGGAAAATCTGAACGCTTGATGGGCAACATTTTACTTTGATTGTTTTTGTACATTGTATGGTGATGGTATCTACACAAAAGAAGTTGTTATAATCACATAAAAGAATCTATATCTTCAATAATCGAATCCTTCTTGAGCCTAAACAATTTAGACGGACGATATGCACCTGCCTTTTTTGTTACTTGAGTCTCTTCTACCTTCTTGCTAATCCACCTGCGGAAATTGGGTTTGGTAAGAGTTTTGCCTAGTAACACTTCAAAAACCTGTTGTAGCTCAGTCAAAGTAAAACTTTCAGAAATTAAGCCAAAAGCAATATTGGTATAAAGGGTTTTGTTTTTTATACGGTCTAAAGCATAGTCTAATATTTTTATGTGGTCATAGGCCATGCGCTCATTCGAGTTATCGCATAGGTTATAACTATATTTTTTCCTTTTTTCAAATCCGCTGACCATGTTTTCTTCCGTCACACGATATGATATTGTAATCATGTCTGCATCGTTGTGTAATGTAATTATATATTCGGATATTATTTGAAAGTCAGAAATCTTTTCAACTGATACCGAATGTTTTTTTATGCTAAACCATTTAAGGTTATCCTTCTCGGATATAGCACACTCTTTTATGCTTTCCTTTTGGGCAATAGCATAATAGGATGTTGCTATTGTTCTTGCGGTAGGGTCACGTTCTACCGCCCCCCATGTGTATAATTGCTCAAAATAAATATTTTCAAGGTTTGCCTTTTCTTTTAGCTGGCGATATACCGCTTTATCTAGGCTTTCATTAACATCTACTAATCCATATGGAAACAGCCAACAATCCTTAAATGGCTCTTTATCCCTTTTTGTCAAAAGAACCATTAGTTCCTTTTGAGGAAGTTTTTTAACATTCTCTTTCTCTGCATCTTCAACTTTGAACAATGCTAGATTAACTGAAACTAAGAAATCTTTATCTCTAAAACTCATCTTGCTCCCCCTTCCACTACTTCTATTTTACCTCATCCGAGACAGAGAAGCAATAAAAAAGTCTTGACAAATTACTTATTATCATTATAATAATAAGTAACATATTATCAAAAAGATAATATGTATTTGATGGGAGGTAAATATGAACAGCATCGAAGAAAGAATAGAAACGCTAAAGCAAGAAAAAAATGCGGTAATTCTGGCACATTATTATCAGTGTTCGGAGATACAGCAAATAGCCGACTATGTTGGTGATTCGTATTATTTAAGTAAAATGGCCAAGGAAGCAAGCCAAGAAATCATCGTGTTTTGTGGCGTTCGATTTATGGCCGAATCAGCTAAAATTCTTTCTCCGCATAAGAAGGTGTTATTACCTGTTGCGGATGCAGGCTGTCCAATGGCGGACATGGCTGACACAAATAAGATAAAAGAGCTAAAAAAGCAATATCCTGATGCGGCAGTTGTTTGCTACATCAATACGTCAGTTGAAGTTAAGGCTCTTTGTGATGTCTGCGTTACATCTTCCAATGCCTTAGATATTATTCGCAAGCTGCCGCAAAGAGAAATTATTTTTTTACCTGACCGAAATTTATCGGCATATATTGCTGGAAAATGCCCCGAAAAGGAGTTTGTTATTTATCCAGGATATTGCATTGTACACAACAAAATATTGCCTGAGCATATAACGGAGCTTAAAATTAAACATCCTAATGCTCCTGTTGTGGCACATCCTGAATGTCGAAAAGAAGTGCTTGCCTTTGCCGATTTTGTGGGCAGTACGGGTAAAATTCTTAGCTATGCAAAATCTTCTGACAGTTCGGAGATGATTATTGTAACAGAAGAAGGTATACGCCATGCTCTGGAACAGCAAAGCCCCAACAAAACATTTTACTTTCCTTATCCGCAAATGATTTGTGTAAATATGAAAAAAACCACTATTGAAAATGTACTTTGGGCATTAGAGGATGAAGCTAACGAAATACGCATTGAAGAAGGATTGAGAATTTCTGCCCTTAACTGTTTGAAAGAAATGCACAGACTTGGAAATTGAGGTGAGACAGATGAATGAATTTGATGTAATTATAGTAGGTTCTGGTGCGGCAGGTCTTTATTGTGCATTACACCTAGACCAAAAATTAAAAGTCTTAATCATAACCAAAACCGATTTAAGAGAATGTAATTCGTATCTTGCCCAAGGTGGCATTACATCAGTATTAGATGAGAGTGATAAGGCATCTTTCATAAACGACACCTTAAAAGCGGGAAGGCATGAAAACAATAGTGATGCAGTTAAAATGCTTGCGGACTGTGCTAGTGATCTGACTTCAAAATTATTAACATTTGGAATACCGTTTACTTCTGAAAATGGGCAGCTATGTTTTACGAATGAAGGAGGGCACAGTAAAAAGCGTGTTGTCTATGTAAAAGATGAAACAGGGAAGCACTTAATTGAGACGCTTGCAAGCAGGGTAATTGAGCGCAAAAACATAACCCTGTGGGAGCAAACTTCTTTGATTGACATTTTAGAAGATTCAGTAATGAATTCCTGTGATGGTGTCGTAGTTGAACGAAACGGAGAGATATTTAACTTGCACTGTGACAAAACAGTTCTTGCATGTGGAGGAATTGGTGGTCTTTTTAAGAAATCAACTAACCAGAAAACGGTTTCTGGTGATGCAATAGCCATTGCCTATAAGCACGGTATAATCATGAGAAATTTAAGCTACATACAATTTCATCCTACTACTCTGTACGAAAGTATATCAAACGGCAAGAGTTTTGTTATATCGGAGTCAGTTCGAGGTGAAGGAGCATATTTATTAAACGCTGATAAAAAGCGTTTTGTTGATGAATTACTACCAAGAGATGCGGTTACAAAAGCTATCCTAACCGAGCAAAAAAGAAGCAATAGCCAATATGTTTACTTAGATATTTCGCATAAGGACAAAGCGTACCTAGTTACAAGATTCCCATATATTCATGAAAAATGCCTTATAGCAGGATATGATATTACAAAAGAAAGCATATTGGTTACGCCTTCCCAGCATTATCATATGGGCGGAATACAAGTTGATTTGCACGGCAAAACATCTATGAATAAACTATATGCCATTGGTGAGGTTAGTTGCAGCGGGGCGCATGGCGCAAATAGACTTGCAAGCAATGCCTTGCTTGAAGCGTTGGTATACGGTGAAAAAGCCGCCTTTGATATTAATGAGAGCATCAATTTATATTCAAAGGCCACTAAGAATTGTGTAGTTTATCCCGAACTGAAAGATGCAAAGTACAGAGCAGAGCTTGTAAAATCATTATTAATTAATGAAAACGGAGGAATAACAGATGAATTATGTATTTGTTGATGAAATTATTAAAAGGGCTTTTGCAGAAGATTTTCCATATGGAGACATAACATCAGAATCTTTGATTGACCCCAGTGCAGAGCTTGAAGCTACTCTTATTTGTAAGGAAGATGGTGTTATAGCTGGGCTTGATGTCTTTGAAAGGGTGTATGCCATTTTAGGTGATGTTGCTTGCCAATTTTTCTGCAAAGATGGCGACACAATCCGATGCAATCAAAAAATTGCCGAGGTAAAGGGCAATGCGATTAACTTGTTAAAAGGTGAGCGAATAGCCCTAAATTTTATACAAAGGCTTAGTGGTATCGCCAGTTTAACACGAAAGTACACCGAGTCACTTAATGGTTGCCATACGAAACTACTTGATACAAGAAAAACAACTCCAGGTATGCGATATTTAGAAAAATATGCTGTGGTCGTCGGAGGCGGTGTTAATCATAGGTTTAGTCTTTCAGACGGCATTTTGATTAAAGATAACCATATAGTGGCTGTAGGAGGCATAAGGCCCGCCGTGGAAAAGGCAAGAAGTATCCATGGATTTGTTCGTAAAATTGAAGTTGAGGTTGAAACTTTGGAAATGGTAATGGAAGCTCTTGAAGCGGGCGCAGACATAATTATGCTTGACAATATGGATATTGATACAATGAAAAAAGCAGTTGCATTAATAGATGGGCGTGCAATTACCGAATGTTCTGGCAATGTTAATTTTGACCGCTTGCAAACCCTTAACGGCATAGGGCTTGATTTTATATCTTGTGGCTCACTTACACATTCGTATTCATCACTCGATATCAGCCTACGTATATCTTGATATGCTTCATATCCATGTAAAAAGATAGTGAAAGGAGTTCCCCACACTATCTTTTACAGTTTTTTACATCCAAAGCCTCAATAAAAATCGCCCAAATTTGAAGTAGGCACGATTAAGGTTTTTAATTAATTAACCTTTTTGCACAACATCAAACCAACCAGAATATCCTCCATCCGCAAAAACCTTAAATAGCACTGCCCAGTCGCTTTCTTGATAGTTCCAATTATCCTGCATAGCTTCTTGAAGCTTCGGAATTGAAATTTTGCCCCGTTTCTTTCTGGCAATGAGTGACAGCATTGCCACGTAAATCCTTGCCGTGTTCTAAAGTTATCTTCGCCATATTCCTCACCTAATTCCTAATAAATTATCACCGATGATGGTGTACATTTTGATTTTGATTGTGATATTCTGTCTATTCTCCAAATTTAGCCTTAGCCGCCTGATACTCTGGTCTTTTTTTATTTTCGATTACAAGCGCCTCTATCTCGTCAATTAGTTGTTCATCATCAGCTAGTCCTCCAAAATCAACCCTTGGCTTTTGCTGGCACTTATGTTCAGTGCACCGTTCGGGAAGGGCGTGTAATGTGTTCTAAAGTGATCCAGTTGTGAGTTTAGAGTATTTCGCAAATGCTTCTCCTGTTCTGCCTCGGAATAAAGCACAAGGGCGATAACGAAACATAAAAAAATATAATGGTCTGGCAGTCTAAATGGCATACATGGAAAAACGCTATCGGGAGCATACAGCACCGATAGCGTTTTATATTGGGGATTATTCGTCTGTGTCGTTGTCTACGTTTCATCTTCTCTTATGGCGTGTCCGTGTCGGACTGTGTGCCTGTTTGCTCTCCGCCACTTCCAAAAACCTTGCAAAGATAGTAGCAACCTCCGCTCTTGTAGCTGTGCCTTGCGGTTGGAAACTTCCATCGGGGTAGCCTGTGATTATCCCTGCGGCTTGGATTGCAGTTACGCCGTCTATAGCCCATGCGGATATATTAGCTTGGTCGGTGAACAGGCTTGTTGCTCCGTTGGGTAATTCGATACCACGGAAGCTGTGGAGTTGGTGTCATAAAATCTTGGGCTTTGGCTGTTGCTTGCTTGGTATGCGTTAGTGTTTATGACCTCCATGTTAGCAAGCACTTGTACAAACATAACCCTTGTCATGCTGCTTTGTGGGTGGGACGCTGCGGGGCTTACGCCGTTAAATAGCTGTTGCTCCCATACTGCTCTTACGAATGGGCAGAACCAGTCTGTAGGGTTTACGTCTGCGAACGGTAGGGGTTGTGTAGGTTCGCCGCCTGTTGGTGGGTTGTAGTTTACGTTGGGGTCTGTTGTTGGCGGTGTATCATCTACCAACGGTGGGTCTGTGATTACTGCTGGGGTAGTTACTGTAACTGTGGCAACATGGCTGTTAATTCGTGCTGTTCTATTGCCATCTATCCATGATGCGTTGTTGGTGTTGGTGATTACTACACGATAGCGGTTTACCCCTGCTGTGTCGGTGTTGGGGGTAAAAGTGCGTTCTGTGGCGTTTGGAATGTTTACAAAACTGCCGCCGCTTGCCCCTGTTGCTCTTTGCCATTGGTAGGTTAGAGTGCCGTTATCGGGTGATGTTGCTGTTACTGATAGGGTGGCGGTTTCGCCCACGTTTACTGTTATGGATTGGGGCTGTGATGTTATTTGTGGGTTTCGGGCATGGGTGCGGTTGTCTGTCCATGAATCGTTACCGCTGTCATTGCCTGTGCTGGTTGAGCCTGTGTATGTCCATTGTGCTGTAAAGATTACATTGCCTGATACGCAAGTTTTGGTAATACTCCGTCAACTTGTCGGGATTGCCTGTATCGCTGGCGGCTTTTCTTGCTTCATTGAATGAGATTTTGCAAATAGGAATGTCGATGGCTCTTTTGGTAAGCGTTGCAGGGGTGATGTTTTGCATTTCCAAATCCCTGTAGCCAAGTAGCAGTTTGGCGTTATAATTCGCTACATTTTGAAAAGATAAATATTCTTACATAAAAACAAAATACCCGTTAGGCACAACAACCTAACAGGTATTTAGGGTTCTATTGGAGTGATTACTGAACAACATTAAATTTCTGTACAGACCCTCCGTTTCCGAAAGAGTCGTCTGCATTTCGTACAATCCAGAATCCCTCATCGGAATAATGAGTTGCCTCCTCTGGGTCAACAAGTATTTGGGCACGATGCAATGGAGAATTCATCCAGCCCATCAGTAGACCAGATGGAGAAGTCATTCTTGATCCACCAGCTGCGTTTTCAACAGTAGTAGTAGCCCCGAACCGCCTAGCCCTGTCCCACGACCGGGAACCATCTGTTCAAATGTGACCCACGAAATTATTGTAGGCCATGTCAATCGCATGAACTCGTGCTGATTGTTCCAGTATTTCACACCAAACAAGGTTTGGTAGACCAGCGGCTTGACGTTCCCTGTTTGATGCATGGAATATTTCCTTTTCAATTATTCTAACAGCCTCTTCAAATTCATAACCTTCACGAATCAATCGAAAGAAAGTTGCGTTGGAATAGTCCTCGATCGTACTAGTTGCTGGTGACGCTTCCTGTGCTGCCACTTGAACAATAATAATCACACCATCGTTCCAATCCAGTTCCCATCCTGCTGCCTCCACAGGTGCTCTCAGCGGTATCATAGTTCTTCCGTTTATAAGCTGGGGTGCTACATCCAGAATCTCTTGCGTTGCGGCAGTCGCCCATCCATCTGCTGTCGATAGCATCTCGGTATCATCAATCGTTAGACGGATAACTCTTTCTGTTGGATTAGTCAGAAGCACCGCACGATCTGTATAATCCCATCTGACCTCGAACCCCATCATCTCAAAAACACCTCTTGCGGGTACTAAGGTTCTACCATCCACAAGGGTTGGTTGCTGGTCTTCAAATACGACTCTTTCACCTTGTACATGGACACGGATTTCCGACGCCAATGCCGTTACTGCAATTGCCAGGGTTGCTACTAAGATCACGATTGAGGTCATTAGTAATTTTCTCATATCTGCACACTCCTTTTCTTTCTAACTCCTATTCACTCATCTATTTTTCCTGATTCTGGATTTTGTAGTGTATTCTAATTATACACTAGATTTCAGGAGTTGTAAAGGTGGTTTTGGGAAATTTTGCAAAAAATATACCCAGCAATAAGACTATGATACTTGACTTCAACCGTTTTGTTTGGTATAATGGGTTGAGAGAAACAATATACAAACAAGACGCACAAGAAACGAGGTGGATACTCCGCCGAGGTCAAATCGAGTAAGGCAGGTGTTCCACTAAAATCAAATAAACACAAGGAAGGTATTTTTATGGGTATCATATTCTTATTACTAGGTATCAAGTTTTTGGCTACATTTATAGCTGTTCTATCAGAATATCCAAAATATAAGTTTCTTCTGTATGGCAATACCGCTATATTATCTATGGCTACGTTGATATTTTCTATCCTGGGCTACTTTATGACAGCACTTGCCGCTGGAGGTTTTGCATTAATTTCTGCCGTTGCAATAGGGTTGGTGCATTTTAATGGGGTGATGTCGTTCTTGTTCCCAGAAAGATCGAGAGGTTAGTGGTGGTTACGAGGCAAGCTGAAATGGTTATCTAGTTGTTAAACTTGTCTGATGGCTGAAAGTTTATTCTAGAATCTGTCATAGGATCCTTTGTAGCTAATAGTGTTTTTGCACCCTTCTCGGCAAACTGCTGAAATAGTATATACTGCTATACGGTAGTCCCCGATATCTAAACAGGATTTAGCGGAAATAAAATCCTTCAGGGCTATTTCTCTATAGGTTGACATATACAATTCTCCCTTCTTTTCTAATCTGTTCAAACACTCCTTCTCCTGTCAGAAGACCTTCTTTTGTGCAACGTACATAGTCGTCTATCGATTTCGCCACCTACTGCGTTTTCTAGATGGTTTTCTATCGTGCATCTAGCCTGAAAATTTTTGTCCATATCATAGACTACACCTTCTTGCTCATATATCTAAATCAGAAAACTCCGTGAACACGTTCCGTACAAGTCAAATATAATAACGCATTGGGCGGGTAGATCTTGATGCTGGATATGACTCACCAATTGACTGACTCGAAAAGTAATTCTGTTTTTCTTGTAGTCCATAGATATTTCAATGACGTTACCTCCTTGTGCGGGAAAAGACATATTGTGTTTGTAGGATCGAATTTTCTGCGAATCAATCCTCGTCTAATTCTCCTCACCAATAAAATAAATGGCATTTTCCATGAGGTAGAATACACTGGAAACGACATTAATCCCTAGGTATCCTCCCACAAGATACTGTATTCTCTTGTTATCCCATCCTTCAGGATTCTTTTCACTGACAGCAAACAACTTTGAATTTTGGTCATGTATCTCTATCTCGGGGTCGTCTAGTAGTTCTTTGAGGAATTCTTTGAATTCTTCAAAACCCATCTTAAAGGCTTGAATTTGTGTAAATTGCGGTTTTGTACTGTCCATATTTAATCGATCCTTTCGCTATTCCGCTATTGGTAGTTTTGTGTCAAAATCGTGATAGTTGTAATCCTCTAACTTAAAATCATTTACTGTAAAATCATAAAAATCCTTTACGTCTGGGTTTATGATGAGTTCGGGTGCGGGCAACGGTTCCCTTGTCATAAGTTCTTTTGCTATGTCGATGTGCCTGTCGTAAATATGACAGTCTGCTATCACGTGAACAAACTCTCCCACCTCAAACCCAGACACTTGTGCGAACATATGTAATAATATTGCGTATTGAGCGACATTCCAATTATTCGCCACAATAAAATCTTGACTTCTTTGGTTTAGGATTGCGTTTAGTTTTTTGCCCGCTACGTTAAATGTCATGCTGTATGCACAGGGGGCTAAAGCCATCTCGTTTAGGTCTGTATGATTAAATAGGCTTGTCACCATCCGACGACAGGATGGGTTGTTTTTAAGTGTCCACAGAACTCTATCTACTTGGTCAAACATACCTTCTTTGTATTGATGTCTAACACCCAGCTGGTATCCATAAGCCTTTCCTATCGTTCCTTCTTCGTCTGCCCAAGCGTCCCATATCCTAGAATTAAGGTTTTTGGTATCGTTATCCTTTTTCTGCCAAATCCATAGCAATTCGTCTATACAGCTTTTGAGTGGTAACCTACGCAGTGTCAATGCAGGAAATTCTTTTGATAGGTCATACCTGTTTACAACGCAAAACTTTTTAATCGTATGGGCTGGCGAACCATCTTGCCAGCGAGGTCTCACATTTTGCTCTTTATCCCAAGTTCCAGTTTCAAGGATATTTCTTATATTTTCAATAAAAATTTTATCTACCCGTGCCATCTGCAAGTAACCACCTTTCGTTGGTATCTATTGTTTAGGTATAGTGCGTTCATACAATACGTATCTAAAATCCAATAGGTCTTGTTTCATTATTTCTGAGGACTCGATTTCACGCCAATCATCTAACGTAGCTAGATTACTGAAATAGGTATCTACTTCGAATTGGGCAGCTACTTTCGTTACATATGCTCGTTTACAATGTTCCAAAAATAGCTCATATACGGATGCTCCGCCAATAACAAATATGTCGTCTTTATTTAGGTGTGAGACATTCTCTAGAACTTGATCTGAGTTCTGGCAAACCTTAACATCTTTGTGCTTATTTCCTAATTTGTTCTTAAACGCCACATCTCTCGACATGATAATGTTGTGTCTGCCGTCTAAGGGTTTCCCTATGTCTTCATAGGTTTTCCTGCCCATTATAACCGTTTTTCCCATTGTTAGTTCTCTGAATCTTTTTAAGTCTTTTCGTATGTAAAAAGGCTGCCTGCCTCGGTATCCTATACCCCAATTCAAATCTACAGCCACAATTAAATTCATATTAATCCTCCATGATTCCCTATCTTTAAGAGCGGTGTGGTATGTCCCATCAATAATTACACCACATCGAGGGAACCTGGGTCGGTGAAATAATTATGCCGCAAAAAAGCCTGCACAGGCATGAAAAACCACGAATCCTGATACCCTCTGCTTTTGTAGGCCTTTTCCATTACAAGTCTGGGGTCGTGACACCAGTCTGGTATCTTATTAAATCGCTTTTGTAGAGAATGACCCACAACAACCGCTAGGGCAACTAAAGATTGTTTGTTTGTTTCATCCAGTAATGAAAAATCAAAATAATCAAAATACTCCCAAACATCTTCTTCGGGTTCGTATTTTATCCAATGTATAAAGTTGCGACGCATAACTTTACGATCTTCGTCTGATAGGTTTAGATAATTTTTTACTAGGCTCATTCATTAACCTCCTCAAAAAGCATATCCATGAAGTTATTAACGCAATTTAACCTATCTGGATTATTGTTCTGTCTATTCACAGAATCTTCTTTGATGTATTCAAGAAGGACTTCTTTGAAGGATTCCCTAGAAGACAATCCTAGATGCTTGCATAACATGATTGCATCGCCTAGATCTTGACTGTCTTCGGGGTTGCGTGCACTGAATAGTTTTAGGGCCAGCATCTGCTTAGGAGATGCGATCATTACACGTAAGTTGCTAAGTTGTTCTAGCTCATCCAACTCATTCTTTTTTGAGTGCAACGCAATAAGTGGTCCAATCGTAGTATCAAACAAACTACGTGTAAAAGGCGGGTTACTATTTTTCACTACTCTATCCAACACAGAAGAGAAGTCTGCCATGGGGATACCGGTTGCTGCAGCGTCAATATCCCGGGTTCTTCTCGTGTCATATCCGTGCAACATCATTGCGCATCCTCCATAGACCATCATTGTGGCGTGTAGACCTTCTGACATCAACTCGTCATTAATGCTTACTAGTATATTGATCATTGTAGCTTTGTCTAAATTTATTTTACCCGCTTCGGTAAAGCGTGTGAATTTATTGCTTGACCCAAAATCCACTTAATCACCTTCAATCTTTAATTATCTGGAGTAGAAAAATTATTACTAGCAAGGAATCGAATATTGGTATAATAGGGATCTGTGAGTTTGCGAGAGGTCTCCCCCCACAGCGTTAACCCTAAATCGTCACATGCTTGGTTAGTGGAACGAGTGTGTCTAGTGCCAAGTTCGTGAGACCAGCACGCTCTACATTTTTTATTACCTGAGACACCACTTCTCCGTCTATTCTCACAAAGTTAGCGTTGAGAACCACCAAGCACCAACTCGTGTACTGAACCTGAATTAACTCCTCTTGTTGTCATCAAAGAGAATGGTGTGACGTAAGGGGTTATATCCTCAAATCTCGTGCCACTACCGTATGGATGTTGTATCCAATAGGAATCCGATAACGACAATCTCTGTTTAGCCTCTCGGGTGACTTCTCCTCCCGTCTGGCTCACAATCCTCTCGTCCGTCCGATTAGAACGCAAGTAAGCACGGTTATTTCGCCATGTTGCGTAGGCTTTTTTCGTATCGTCTGCGTTTATGAAGAGGCGTAGGTTTGGTTCCATTACTACGTCGTTTGTAATGTCGTAGACAGGGGTATTTTTTAGCATTAGAAATGTCATATTCTACCTCCTCAAATATTTTCATTAAGAATAGTTTACCATAGGTTTTTCAGGTTGTAAAGACATTAGATTATGCAAATTATACATTAAAGTGTGTGCGCTACATCACTTTTGTAGTCTTCGTTAGATACACGTGTTAAAACTTACACCTTGACAAAATCTACTAATTCCGAATTACGTCTTTATTTGGTTCTTTGTGGTCTCGAGAACAAGTTATAATCTCATGCAGAGTACAAGGATTTTCACGGTCTGAACAAGGTCGTCCATACTAATCTCTCTTTGACATTTTATTGAATCTCCCTCAATTTATAGTGTGTGGGCTGCGAACTTTTCTCTGTGCCCATCGTTAGTGTAGAATCGGGAAATAGGGTTAAACGCCATCATCAAGTGAAAAGATGTCACTATCTGCTGAACACCCAATGTATTTGCTTGATGTTGTACCAGTACAAAACCCAGTATTTTCTAGTTGTATAGTGTTTGTTGACATGATAAAATATTTTTAGTTACATATAGTTCTAAATTAAATTATTCAACCCGTTAATAGCGGGAGGAGGAGGACGAATAAATACCAAAGGTGAATTCAACGCACTAGTTGGTTTTAATGCGAAAAAATTGAGAGAAGTCAACAACATAACCTTGGAAGATACCGCTAAACCCTAGATATAAATGAAGAGAAAATGGCCATGATAGAGCTTGGCGAACTGTCATTAACTTTCTTTGAGCTGAACAAGCTGTCAGAACTTTTCAAAGTACCTTTCACTGGCTTCTTACAATCAGTAAATAACGACGAAATCCTTGATGAAGATTTTGAGTATTACCGTGAGAGAATAGTGAAAATCCAGAAATTTAGCTCTTTTGCCGAAACGCTGAGACTAGCAGAAATTGAACACATAATCGAAACGACGGAAAGTCTTCTGAAATTATTGGGAGAAATATAATTTTAATAAATTCAATCCCAAATACTTCGCTTGGTGGGAAAGTGACGTATTTGGGATTGAATTTTTAATAGGATTTCAACCAACACTAGGAAGTATTTATGTGATGGTCGCTCTATGAAATATTTAAGACTCTCCTACTTTGCAAAGACTCAAATGTAACCATGTGCCACAATAAAGCAACCCAAACCTCCAACCCAACCACTATACCACAACAATGAACCAATGTCAACAATTGGTAAAAAAGTTTACCAAAAAAATAAAACAACTCGCCCCATCAACTGTTGGTCGCTGGGCTGTTGTTTTATTTTTTTGGAACTTGCCCTGCAGGGCTAAAACATCGTACAATATCACAATCCTCCCCATTATATATTTTTTCCTCGTATTTGGTGGCTTTTCTTGCTGAAATAATGCGTGTTACCGTTTCATCAACACCACGATAGCAGTGACACACAGTCAAAATTCGCTTTTTATCATTAAAACCTACAAGAATAAATTTTTCCTCACCAAACAAGTGTTCATCATCGTCATAAACTTCTGCATCGGGGTCAAAAAATGATTAAGCAGCCGATTTGAAAGTTATTCCGTGTTTTTAGATGTTTGATAGGTTTTTACTTCTATTCCACTCGAATTTTTGACCTCTCAGTTCAAAGTGTAATGAAAACATCGGGCTTACTTACTAATAACCCAACCTAACTATCGAGTTACACCGTTGAATAATCCCTTCATCGTGTGTAATAATTAAAATTATTCGGTTATCTTTTATTTGTTCTAGATAATTCATAAACTTTTCTGAACTCTGCAAATCCAAAGCGGATGTTGGTTCATCAAAAATCATAACAGGGGTATCTCTATATAAGGCTCTCAAGATTGAAATTTTTTGCTTCTCCCCACCGGATGTGTTTGTGTTTTTTTCGTTTATTTCAAAATCGAGTGTTGCGGTTTCTAAAAAGTCAGTCATATTCAAAATCTCAGCAAAGTCTACTAGTTTGGATTTGCATAATTCATTGCCGTTTAACTTCAGATTATATTCGATTGTATCGTTTATTAGCTTGGGCTCTTGCTCTGAAAAAGAGATAAGATTTTTCCTTACACTATACCATGTCCACATTCTTGATATCTAGATTGTTATAGGTGATTTTACCTTCTCTTTCATCAATATACATACCCATTATAAGATTAATAAGGGTGCTTTTGCCTGTACCATTGGAACCAACTATGCCGTAAATACTACCAGATCTAAATTCTAGTGATAAGTTATTGACTATAACTTTATTACCATAATTAAAACCAACGCCATCGAGGTTTATCTTATTAATATCACTAATCCTTTCACTACCACATCTTTCTGATTTCTCTGATAGGATTTCCGAAATCCTATCAAATGCAACGAGAGTTTGTTGGTAATATGCACTTAGATTAAAAAAATATCGACAAGATGATATCATCATATTGAAATAACTAGCAAAAATAGTAAACATTCCTATTGTAAAATTGCCATTTAATATCATTACTCCACCAACAACAAAAAGAGATATTTGAGCTAAAGTCGAAATAATTCCATCTGTACTAGAGAATAAATTACCCAATCTCTGTTTCCTTACTGCGGAATCCCGAACGCTTCCAAAAGCCTCGTCTAATCTACCTAGCATTTCTGGTTGTATGGATGTAAGTTTAATCAGTTTTGTATGGATGAGTTGCTCATAGATTCTGGCAAAGAAGCTATTTTGCTTTTCTTTGTAGCATAAGTCGGATTTATATAAGGGCTTTTTAAACACGAAATAAAATGCAGTGTATGCCGATAAAAAGAAAATCAAGGCAACACCAATTACCCAATTAATGTTAAAAAGTATAAAGAAAGGTACTATAAACATTAAACCATGTACAATAAAGTTTCTTAAAAAATTTATAGAAAACAGAATAATTTCACTTGCGTCCCTACTAACCCTTTGAGTAAGATAAGCCGCATCATATTTGCCGATGTACGATAGGGATAAATTTTGAATGTGACTGATGACGTGACGATTCAATTTGAAGCCCATAGAGGTTTGCATTTTTATATAAATTATAGACGAAACATGGTTTATAACTATGTTACAAATACTTAGGATTCCGAATAATATGCAGAATTGTAACACTGAATTAAAATCCGCCTCTGTAATTAAATTGTCCAAAAAACTACCCGTTATGTAAGGCGAAGCAACACTTATAGCTGTAGCTATTATACTAAATAATATAAAGATGACCAGCATTGTTTTGTGTAAAAGTAGGTATTCTCTAGCAAATTTTAGTATCTTCATCTTCTATACCTCTTCTTCGTAGTGCTTATTTTCTTCTTTATGTTAATCAACCTCAACTGCACATTCCAAGCTGTGTATACTATATCACGAATTTTATAGTAGTACGCAGTCTGGAATTTTATTTAGTCTACATTTGTCTAAACCTATATGTTTGACTATTTCCTTGTTCATAGAGAGAGCAATTCTCCCATTGCGAGGCAAACAGTTAAAAAGTTCATCTGAAACACATTTTACTGTCAACTCCCTTTTACCTTTACCGACATTTATTGCTCTGAAGTAGATACTTTTGACGAGATCGTGGATTTTTAGCTGTTTAAGATTCGGAGAATAGTTGAATTTTGCATTGTAAGTCCACAATGATAGCTTCAGTTTTTCCAAGTGGTCTATCGAGAGTAAATGGTTTTCATCTGATAACTTGTAGAATATGGAATCGATATTATTGTGATGAGCCCATTCCATCAACCTCGCTTCTTGTAACGCTAGTGAAATGGCTTCATCCATGCAGTTACTTATTGCGATTCCAGATGCAACTATTTTAGTGTTAGTAGAGGTTTTAACAATCACTATGGCAGTAAAATAGTTGGAAAGTCTTCTACATAAAAAAATATCTACGAACGAATTTATAAATTCAAGAGAGTCAATCAAATTTCTGTACTTGCAACACAATTCAACATAAAACCCTTTTGCACCATACCAAAGCATGAATAGTTCATTTTTCTCAATAAGTTCCAGTACAGCTTTCTTGATTACCATTTCTGAAACATGACCCGAAGCCGTGCCCGTTGTGTCAGAAGAACCAAAACGCTCATTGAATCCATAAGCGAAATCGCGCTTATTTAATTTGTGTATCGATCCGTCTATAAAATTAATTGCAAGACACTCACCATGACTCTGAGCCCCCATTAAAGCTCGCTCAGAATGTTCATTAAAAGCTTTTATGACGAGCAAACTTTTTGATTTGTCAACAGATGTGGCGTCAAAGGGCGAAATCCTGTTGCCATCTCTTATACTATCTAAAAATGCAGTAAAAAGCTTGTATTTTCCATTAAAGCCACTCTCTACAATCCCATAATTCCTTTTATCAGCAAAAATCATTTAATCCCACCCAAAAAAATATTGTTTATAAGTAATCGTTTCCTCAAATTTACACCAATATCATGAGAAAACTTTTGTAAGTTAACAAACGTTTGTATAATAGAAGTGTTCTCGTTTTTACAAAGGTCTTGGATTTTCTGTGTCAACATACCTATCTGTAAAATACCGTCAGTATAGGCTCTATTTTGATTTGCGATAAAACTCCTTTCAATGTCCAAAAAAAGGCTGATACATACGTCTATTTCCTTTTCAAGCATTAAGTTAGTCCATAATAATTCATTGTTAATTTCTGAAAACTTTATTAAGGAAGCTTCATCAAAATCAAAACAACAAGAGCAGTGAACCAATCCCTTTTCTTTAAACGCATCTGAGAATATAGTAATTATCGGCAAAGTGGTTACTATAGATGTATTTCTAAAAAAACCATCAATGACTTCATAAAGTTTCGAAATTGTATCACTAAAATCCAAGACGGGGTGTTTGCTTATACATCTATCGCTTTTTTCGACATTTACGGCATTTCTATTTAGCCACTCATCTCGCTCAGAATTAACAATGTGTTCTACAAACAAACCCTGGTCTATTATATCCATACTGGATTGATGAAATTTTAGTACTCTTTTAATATCGGTATCGGAGATGTTGCGGGCTAGAAAATTATCACCAAAAAATTCAATCATGGCAGTCACACATCTCCCAATGATAAGCGTAGTCGGTATTTACGTAGCTGGATTCTAAAGTTAATTCGTGAACAATGTTTACAAAACTGTTTATTTTATGTGTCTCTGCAAACTGATCAAACAATGCTTTCATAACGCCTAGTAAGTGATGGGCTTTTAAGGTGGCTTCAGAATTAAAACGGACGTCTCTTATGTAGAAAATATCAATAAGTGTTTGGAAATTGATAGAGCCACCTCCTTTTTGATCTCCCCTAAGTTGGGCTTCCAAGCTATAAAAAAAGCATTTAGGACAAGGGTTTTTCCATGATGGTTTATGATAGTTAGATATATAGATATTGTGACCATAATAAAAAATAAACTTAACTATGCAGTCGTGCTTAGCGATTTCGTCGTTAAGTTTGATATATTCTCTTAAATCAAATGGATTTAAAAAAACAACACATAAACTTTTGTCGCTCAAAAAACCCAGCTCCGTGTCGTAGGAAATTATATCATAAAAATTCACATTCTCGCACACATCTTTTGAAAGCGAGGCGAAAAAATCTGAAAATACTTGAGAATTGCTGATTATATGAATATCATCAAACTTGAAAACAGGAAATTTATCCTGCGAAATAATACTATTTGCTAGCATGAAATTAATAGCTTCGGTATAGTTGTTTGGAAAATGCACTCTTATCTTTTCTTCGGATTGAAGTAAGGATTTATTTGTTTCAAGATTTCTCAAAAAGTTTATTATTTTATCATTTTTCAGCAATACTGTGGCTATATTATTTTGTAGTATAGTGCCTTCTTGAGTATCGAATAGCAGATATGGTCTTGCCTTATACATTTTATCACCTTTCTTTTTATCTTCCTGTGAAATTACTAGAATTTGACTATACTGATAAATTCTAACTACCTTCTTCTATAATAGCTAATACAGTTTCTAGTGCATTCATACCTAGATTGCTAGGGATTTGAGGAGGTAATCCAAATTCAGTCACCGAACGACCATAACCGTCTGTGATGTAACCTATGTCTACTTGTACATTTATTCCTGAATTTGGCAAAACCATAAATGCACGTTCTGAGTGTGTGATGCCACCCGTTGAACTACCTACAGTTGTTGCAAAACCAGATGATGTAGCATGCACGACAGCAGCCACTCCCGCAGAATTAGCATTGTCAATCAAAAGCCATATCTTGCCTTTGAAAGGAAAGTTTGTATATGAGGGATAAATCGTATGTTGTACTTTTAATGCATGAGATAAATATTTCGAATCACTTTTATTGAAGTGTATCATGTTGTTATCGTATATAAAAGTCGAGGCGTCGTATACCCAAGTTTCCATCGTATGTGAGTGTACATCTGAAACCGTTTCTCGAATCTCATCTATATTTTCCAACATCCAATCAAAATGCCCACCTTCTGCCAAGAACTGATAGTAAACTATATGAATAGGAGTACTCAATAAAGGCTTCATTACTGTATCCATGAAATGAAAATAATTTCCTCCTTGATGATTTCTTATATCTATAATGAGGTGATCGTAATTCTGTATATTTTCATAGAATGACACTAGGCGGTTCTTTTCTATCTCGACGTCAAAACTTGCGTATTCTATTCTTAAATATGCGACTTCTCCCTCCACAAGACTAATGCTCGTACCATGTCGAGGATTTAATAATGGGTCAATACTACTTATCGATTGACCTGCGGTTAAAGAGCGAACTATCACAGGGTGGGGTTCAGTTTCAAACCCAAACCCATCGACAAAACTTTTAGTCGATGCCCCAAAATGAATTAGTCCTTGCGTACTAAAGCCTATCGCATTTAATCGGTTGACCATATGCGATGAGCCAGCTATCAGCATATCATCAAAGTCTGTAACACCCTCTCCAAATCTTGGTGTTCCTGCCTGAAAATCATCAATAATCCTATCCATAATATCCCAAACATTAACTCCAAAGCCCACCTGTGCTTCAGAACGCCTGTACACGGCATTCGCAAGAGCCGTAATATTTACACGCATATCGTCGTAAAGCACTAAAAGGTCTTCTAATAAAAGCTGTGTAACTTCAAGCCTCAAAATTTCTTCAATTTCTTCTGCAGGAATATGCGGTGTATGGAATTCATATTCATGTATTTGGGGCGCCTCTTCCCATGCACTAGAATCACTGCAAGCACAGGCGGATACAGCTAGTAGTAAGAGTACAAAAATTGAGATTATCCTGAATTTATTCATTTCGTGTAGCAACCCCCTTCTAGAGATACAATATGCACTCTTATATGTCAACAACTTTAGGCGATTATTGAAAATTAACTCTAGCATCGGACTACTACAAGACATTTCTTGCAAGATGAATTGTCTGATTGCGGTTTATATCAGATTATCTACAAAAAACTTCTGGTAAGTGGTTAGGTCAACTCTATATGTTCAGTAGCTCCCATGCCAGGTCCACCAATTGGACCCTGCGGTGGGCGTGGTAAGAAAACATTGTTGGATGAAGCCGAAAGACCAAAATCTAGTTCACTCAACTCATTCTCCGAAAGTTCCAGTATCTCAGCTGGTATCACTTGTGCACGTTTAAAATCAGGGGCTAAACACGTATTCTTTCCAATAGTCATCATATTTCATTCCTCCTTAGAGTGTTTTGGATAGATGCCTCTATAGCCCCTTATAATGCTAGAGTTAATTTCAATAAACCCCTAAAATTGTTGACAAAAATGCTTTAATATTTGATATACTTAATTAGGTGATCTATCAACTACGCTATTCAGTGCTACTATACGTTGTGCTAATTTACATCCCAAAAGACCATTATAACCCCCCACCTCTTGCAAAAGCCAAAATATATCCGCCCACCCTCTAACACAAGACATTTAATGACTTACCACCACAGTTTTGAAATTTATCAAAGTACATAATCCACCATATAAAAACTGCAAGATTTAGATATTGCTATCACAATAAACAGCATAATTCAATCCCTTTTATGGAATTGGTAATTCGTAGCAAGTTTACTAGATGACTTAACATAGTTCTTCGTATATGGATGATGTTTCCGATGAACAACCATCTTCGACTTTAGCTAAGTCGCTATCCAAAATAGAAATGTCAATCTTCTGGCGCTCTCCTTGTATTGCGTTTTCGCCGTCCATATTAACGAAATTATCTAGTGATAATTGGTCTACATAGCCAAGATTTTTGATTATTGTAAACTTTAATTCATATATTTTCCGCCCTTTTTTTGCTATGTATTTCATATGGTCTGGTGTTAAACGAAATGGGTGAGGATACCGCAGACAAAATAACGAATTCATAGTAGTATTGAATTTAAGAACCACTCACCCCTATACCCCATCGTAAAAGCACTTTACAGAGACATCTATTACTGCTATAATCAGATTACTTTCTATAGGTAAGCAGTCGATTATAGGTAAGAACGAGAGAGTTTATTGGATCAAGAGCCTATGACATCACTAAGTAGATAGGGAGGGAGCCAAAGATACATTCATTACGGAGCAGACAGTTACGACCCCTCCAAATTTTACCCTATTGTAAATAGGGCTATTAGCACCAAACCTTCTGGAGGATTATGGCCTCCCCAGAAGGTGCCGATTTTGGGTGGTTAAGTTGGTGTACTGGAAACGAATTTGAGTTACACAAACTCACAAAATCATTTCGTTTTACTATAAGTGCAAGTGCAAGTGCAACCGTTCTCCAAATCAACTCTTATAATGACTTAAAGAGCTTGCCTAGGGTCGAGGCTTCCCTATTATACTCTCCACTTTGGGAGTGTCTAGACTTCGAGAAGATGCTTGACGAAGGAATCGATGCGGTGCAATTAAATCTTAGCAACGATCCTTTTAGTCACGATGCAGAAAAGTGACTGTACCATGCTTTATATGGATGGGATTGTGATTCCATTCTAATAATGAATAAGGATATCATCATTGCGGAAGGTGTTTAATAGACTGAATAGTTCCCACCTAAAGACCTAAAAATCTGGTAAATAGGAGTAGAATCTAAATGAATGACATCAAAGAACGTTATGTAGTTAGTGGATGCGTCGAACATATTGAAGGTGGCGAAGTACTCGTTGCTGTAGTGCCAGATGAAGATGCTACTTTCTGGGAGTTTATTACATTAGCGACGAAGGGCTTCATGTTAACATCGCTGATTTTACTTTTAAGGAAGATGCCATTGCATTTGTAAAATTAAAAAACGAAACATACTGACGTTGCTCAGGTTTATCCATAAGGAGAGTGTGTATGCCAAAGTTTAGATTAATAGTTACCGAAAAAGTAACAGGATTTGTGGATATTGAAGCCACTAATGTGGGTGAGGCTGTGGAAGGAGCTCAAGAAGCTTACAACGAGGGTCAGGTCACGTGGACTAATTATGAAATAACAAATATATCTACGGAAAATATTTCGTCGCCCAATCAACAGGAAGCGTCTGTTGTATCAGAATCCTACTTACATAAAAATAAGCACAATAAACAACAGCTCTCACGAGAGTTATGCATTTATCCTAGAAGAGTTTGAAAATGCTGTGGCATTTATAAGTTCGTTTGAAGACACTCTACAAAAATATTGGCGAGACATCAAAATCAATAGTTGCAATGAATCAAAAGTCGCAACAGTGCAAGAACTACAAAGGCTTGCAGAGCTAACCGCTGGCAGGTGGGTGCAAGTAGCTACCATATGCCATAAAGCTGTTTTGACATAGGAAGGTAGTGGTGATGTATGACATACGACTTCATTGCCGCATAGATTGCAGGAGCAATTGTTAGTTTTTGGGGGGTGCGGTAACTGTATGGATAATCGGCTTGTCAGCTCTGATATCCACAAAAGTTATTAAGCGGATGTGTAAGGATGTGGTACGGATTCGTGATGCTCGTCACGGAATAAGATTATGCTATGAAGCATCGGCAATTATCTTGGGGGATCAAAACTTAAATGTAAGAAATGACTTTAGCACGCCCCAAGCCGCAAATACCCAAAGTGCATAAAGTTCCAAGGGATCTGAACAAAGCTAAAGCTCTGATCTTACCTAATAATAATATTATTACCCCGCCTTTTTGGTGGGGTTTTTTGTTGTCATGTCAAGCGAATAGCAGGTCAATTCTTCGGTGCAGGCGCACAGATGGACAGACAAGCAGCTTTGGAGGTAGCACAAGAAACGGCAGGGACTATCATAGCAGTAGTAAACTCAGACGCAGGCATCATCGTAGAT
>Ga0131853_10005913_pt1 | contig 22089 bp, 23 predicted proteins | sample TergutLab28metaG_FD_92764 | JGI IMG/M metagenome (GOLD analysis project Ga0131853, IMG submission 92764) | Labiotermes labralis P1 segment gut microbial communities from Petit-Saut dam, French Guiana - Lab288 P1 (version 2) (version 2) | ecosystem: Host-associated > Arthropoda: Insects >... | reverse complement strand
TAGGCATGATTATTAAAAAATTTTTACCTGATAAGTTTAAGCGCCGGATTGTAAAGGCGCTTGAGCTTCCAAGTGAGATTGTTCTTGATCTTCCGCGCCTTTCGATGATTGGCAACGAGGAGCTTTTGGTTGAAAATTATAAAGGCATAATTGAATACACGCCCGAGCTTTTAAGACTTCACACAAAGACAGGCATTTTATTTGTCGAGGGCAAAAGCCTTTGTTTGAAACAAGTAACAACTGATCAAATTAACATAACGGGCTGCATTTTACATATTAGGTACGGGGGTTTTTGATATGCAGTATATTTTGAATTTTTTAAAAGGGTTCGTGCTTGTAAAAGTGACGGGCCTTGCCGTTGAGCGGTTTATAAACGTCGTAGCATATAATCAGATTAATATGTGGGATATTTTTAAAACACGCGACGGCGTCGTTATGAAAGTGTCTGTCAAAGATTTTAAAAATCTTAAAGATGCGCGCAAAAAGACAGGTGTTAAGCTTCAAATTGTAAATAAAACTGGGATGCCCTTTTTTCTTTTCAGGCATAGAAAGCGCAAGCTTCTACTTGGCGGCGTGTTGTTTTTTTTGTTTGTTCTTTATTTCATGTCTTCTTTTATTTGGCTAATTGATATTGAAGGGCCGGAAAGAATAGAAACTGCCGCTATTTTAGAAGCGCTAAACCGCGAAGGGCTGACAGTCGGAGCGTTTAAAAATCAAGTTAACCCAAATGATATCGAAAACATTTTGCTTGAACAGTTTGATGATTTATCATGGATAAACATACATATCAGAGGCACTCGGGCACATGTTTTGCTGACCGAAATTCTGCCAAAGCCCGAAATAATCGACAGAAGCATTCCAACGAATGTCATAGCGGCAAAAAGCGGCGTTATAACAAGGATAGCAACGTCTGCGGGCACGCCTCTTAAAAATGTCGGGGACTTAGTTCAAGTGGGCGAATTGCTCGTTTCGGGCCAAGTTATAGTCAAGCAAGATGAATCGGGGGAGATAATAAATTTCGTACACGCATACTCAGAAGTGTGGGCAAGGGTCAATTATGAAGTAAATTTCCTTTTGCCATATGAGTTTGCAGAGCGCGAATTTACAGGCAGAATAAGGCGTGCGCGAGATTTTATAATTTTCGGCAAAAATATTTCTTTAATAAATGTTGACAACTACTATGCAAATTATGATAGAATAACAAGTATGAGACAATTAAAATTGGGTGAGAACTACCCTTTGCCAATTATCATGCGAACTATTGAAGCAAGAGAGTTTACACCCATTGTAAAAAGATATACCCCTGATCAGGCCAGAGAAAGCGCAAACAGGATGATAACTTCAAGAATAATCAGAGAGTTCGACTTTGAAACGGACATAATTGATAAAATAGTAAATTTTACAGATACTGCTAATGGGCTGCAAGTTGACGCACTTATTACAGTTATCGAGAGGATTGACGTACAGGAGGAATTTGAATTTTGACAGAACAAACAAAACTGCCTTTACTGGAGAGCATTAAAAGCAGCCTTTTGCCTAACGTTTTTGGAAGCCTTGACGAAAATATTAAAAAGATCGAAAAAGCATTTAATGTTAAAATCGTAAACCGTGACGGCGGCATACAAATTCTTGGCGAAAACGCATCTAAGGCAAGCGATGTTATGAAAAAGCTCGTTGCGATTGCTGAAAAGGGCGTTGAGATAACAGAGCAAAACGTTACTTATTTAATCGGGTCGCATGAAGACGAAGGCTTTTCAGAAGTTGAAAAAATAAATGACGACACGATATGTCTTGCTATAAACGGCCGGCCTATACGTCCTAAGACTTTAGGTCAGAAAAAATATATTGACCAAATACGCAAAAACACTGTCGTTTTCGGCATAGGCCCCGCCGGAACAGGCAAGACATTTCTTGCGATGGCAATGGCTATTACCGCTTTTAAAAATAATGAAGTCGGGCGGATAATTTTAACGCGACCGGCAATTGAAGCAGGTGAAAACCTCGGTTTTTTGCCGGGAGATTTGCAGCAGAAAGTTGATCCGTATTTAAGGCCGCTTTATGATGCTCTGCACGAAATTATGGGATCTGAAACCTTTCTTAGAAATATGGAGCGAGGGCTTATTGAAGTCGCGCCGCTTGCGTACATGCGCGGGCGAACGCTTGATAATTCGTTTATCGTTTTAGACGAAGCGCAAAACACAACGCCGGAGCAAATGAAAATGTTTTTAACCAGGATGGGCTATGGTTCAAAAGTTGTAATAACAGGCGATATAACGCAAATTGACTTGCCTGCAGGCAAAAAATCAGGCTTAAACGACGCGGCTAACTTACTTAAAGACATTGAAGATATAGGCATAACGCGCCTGACAGACAAAGACGTTGTAAGACATCCTCTCGTTCAAAAAATCGTAGTTGCTTACGAAAAGCGAAGAGCAACCGAAGAGCATAGAAAAGCAAGAATCGTACGCCACAAACATGGAAAGTACTAGGTGAGAAATATGAAAAGGAAGAACAAAGAGAATATCGCACCGGTCACGCATAAAGATAAAAGCGTAAGCAGTAATAAATTTAACGCATATCTCGCGGGCATTGCTTGTATTTTTACAATTGGAATGGTTATTTACAGCGTGTACGCCACTTTGGGATATGACCTTGAAATTGGCCTGCCGTCGGATAGGCGCATTATTGCCGACCAACGCGTTCAAAACATCATCGTGACAGAGCAAAACAGACAACTTGCGCGAGAAGCGTCAGACAGGCTTGAACCTATACGTGAGCGTGATGAGCGTGTTAGAATTTGGATTGAAAGCGATGTTTCGGAATTTTTTGAAAATGCAGACGAGCTGAGAACGAGATGGGCTGTTTTTACAGCCCCGCCGCAAATTGATGAAACTAACTTCATAGATGGTGATATCGACGAAGATAACGGCAGCGAAGCGGTGGATGTCCCTTTTATACCTTCAATGCCCCCGGTGTTTGACTTTAGAATACCAATGTCTAGCACATCGGCAGAAATACTGCTCGAAATGGACGCTGACGCATATATTGATTTTCAAGCTAAAGTATATGAAGTGGTTGAATTGACGCTCGAAAGAGGTTTAGTAAACGTTTCAGAGCTTGAAATCCACACTCTCAGGACGGAAATTAACAACTTAGACTTAAATGCCGATACAAGAGAGCTTGCTTTTGAAATTATAAGTGTATTTTTACGCCCCAACTTAGTCGAAAATATAGAAGCGACAACTGCTGCGCGTGATGCGCGCGCGCTTGAATACGAAACCGTCTATTTTTTACAAGGTCAGATGATAATTGACCAAGGGGCGATTGTAACAGAGGAAGCGTTTGCTGTTTTGGAAGAGCTTGGACTTTTAAGAGGGGCAAACGCTACTAACGTTATCCCCGAGATGGGCCTTGTCGGTATCGTTATCGCAGCATTTGCAATTGTTGTTTCTTATTTTAGGCTGTTTTATAAAGACCTGTCTTCTTTTGGAAAAAAAGAAGGCTTGGTGCTATTTACGATTTATTTGATAACAATAGCGGCTTCGTTTGCGGTTTCGGCTTTGCCGTATTTTGCAGTTCCTATTCTCGTTGCAACTTTGCTGATTGCAATTTTAATAAACGGTGAACTTGCTTTAATCCTAAACCCGTTTATAACTGTCATCTCAGCTCTAATTTACGGCGGAGATATACGCTTTTTGTTGTTTTTCGTTATAGCCGGTTCGTTTATCGCCCTTTTATCAACATACGCAACCGAAAGAAGTAAAATAATTTTCGCGGGAATTATTTCAAGCCTTATAAACTTTTCAGTCGCTCTTGTAATCATGTTCTTTTTTGACAGAAGATATCAGCTTGATTCGCTTTATTTGGCGCTTGGAAGCGGCGCTATGGGCATGGCATCTGTTGTTTTAGCAATAGGAACACTTCCTGTTTGGGAGGCGATTTACGGCATAATAACACCGATAAAGCTTCTGGATCTTTCAAATCCAAACAATCCTTTGCTCAGGCGATTAACGATAGAAGCTCCGGGAACGTATCACCACAGCCTGATTGTTGCAAACTTGTCCGAAACGGCGGCATATGACATCGGCGCTAACCCTAACCTTGCAAGGGTTGGGGCATATTATCACGACATAGGCAAGTTAAAACATCCGAGCTACTTTTTTGAAAATTTGGTCGGCCCTAATCCGCATGACGAGATGGACCCAAGGTCAAGCGTTCATGTCATCGTGTCGCATATAACTTATGGTCTGCAGCTTGCCAATGAATACAGACTGCCAGCCCAAGTTAAAGACATAATCGCCCAGCATCACGGTAATACGCTTATCAAATTCTTTTACTTCAAAGCGAAAAGCGCGGATGAAAACGTGTCGATGGATGATTACCGTTATAACTTCCCTAAGCCGCATACAAAAGAGGCGGCAGTTGTTATGCTCGCAGATACTGTAGAGGCAGCTGTGCGTTCAAAGCTTAATACCGTTAAAGATTCATCCGAAATCGAAGCGTTTGTCCGCGAGCTTGTCAAAGATAAACAAGACGACGGTCAGCTAAGTGAATGTCCGCTTACTCTTAAAGATATTGAGACGATTATAAACGCGTTTTTACGCGTGTTCAGAGGGATGTATCACGAAAGAATACCTTATCCTAAACATGACGAGTCGGAAAAGGAATAGAAGGGTGAACTGGTGAGCTAATTGATTGATGTTATTACAAATCATGATGCCTACGAAGGCTTTGAAGAAAAGTATATAGATTTAATAACAAAAGCGGCAGCGGAAGCGGTTTTGTTTGATAAACGCATAAAATATGCCGAAGTAAGCATATCTATAGTAACGAGTGAAGAAATACAGCGACTTAACAAAAAGTATCGAAAAATGGATTCTGTAACGGATGTTTTGTCGTTCCCTCTTTACCGTGAAATCACTGAAAATCATGTTGACCAAATTACACTGGGAGATATCGTTATATGCCTTGACAGAGTTATTAGCCAAGCTGAGGATTATAGGCATTCATTTGAGAGAGAGCTTGCTTTTTTAACCGTACATGGCACGCTCCATCTTTTGGGGTATGACCATATCGCTAAATCCGATGAAGACATGATGATTTACGCGCAGCATAAAATAATGGAGAAGCTTAATTTGTCGAAGTCGAAATCAAATTCTAAAGCGAAGCCCGAAAAAAAAACAAAGCCGCAAAAGCCGGCTAAACCAAAAAAGCCAAGAAAAACTTCCAAGCAAAGAGGCGCTAGAAAAACCGTGAAACTTTTAGCTCTTACGGTGATTTTCGGAGTGCTTTTAGGCGGGCTTGCTTTTGGTGTAGATCAGCTTTTTTTACAAAGTACAGAGTCGGAAATCATTGTCTACGAGCCGCTGCCTGTTTTCATTCCGCTTCCCGAAGATGAGCCTGAGGAAGAGCCCGAAGAATCTTTTGAGGGACTTGAGCGAAGCCATTTAACAGGCCTTTGGATTGATGAAGAAGTAGCGGCAAGACGTCCTTTTGCTGTAACTATTAACAATATGCGTCAGGCATTGCCTCAAAGCGGTATATCACAGGCGGGCATTATTTACGCAGTTTTAGCAGAAGGCGGCATAACAAGGCTTATTGCTGTTTTTGATGATTTTTACGCGGAAAAAATCGGTCCTGTTCGCAGCGCGAGGGATTATTTTTTAAGCTTTTCATACGATAATAACGCTGTTTTCGTGCATCATGGCGGAAGCCCGGGAGGGTATGATCTTATAAGGCGGCTAAGCACAGACAGCCTTGATGGTATGCGCCTTGACGGAAGTGTTTTCTTTCGAGATCAAGATAGGTTCAGAATACCTGCCATGCGTGAACACAGTTCTTTTACAAGCGCAAGCAGGCTTATAGAAGCGGCTGATAGGTTTGATATGCTTCTTCCGTATGATTTCAGAGGTATGTTTGATTTTTACGACGAACAGATGACGCCATTAGGCGCCTCGCCCGCGACTGAAGTTTTCATCCCGTTTTCAACATCATATCCGATGACGTTTGTATTTGATGAGCAAACGGGTCTATACAGCGTTTTCCACCGCCAAAACGAACAAATTGACGACTTAACAGGCGAACAACTCACAACGACGAACATTATTATAAAGCTTACAACTCTGTCAGTTGTGCCGGGAGATGCTGAAGGTCGTCTTAACGTTAATGTAACAGGCAGCGGGGCGGGCTATATCGCTACAAACGGCAGTTTTGCGCCGATTACTTGGCAAAAATCCGAAATAACAGGTCAAACTTTATTTTTTGGCGCGGACGGTCAAAGGCTTAAAGTTAACAGAGGTCAGACGTGGATTTGCGTGCATAACAGCTCGGTTGAATTTAGGAATGCTGAAGATATTGATGGTGAAGATATTGATTGAAGTTAAAAACATTACGAAAAAATACGGCGGATCAGCGGCTGTTAAAGATATAAGTTTCTCTGCTAAAAAAGGCGAAATAATCGGTCTTTTGGGGCCAAACGGCGCAGGGAAAACGACGACATTAAACATTTTAACAGGTTGCTTAAAAGCTAATGAAGGAACTGTTTTGATAAACGGTTTTGACATTGATAAAGAGCCTGAAAAAGCTAAAGCGGATATAGGATATTTACCGGATGTTCCGCCGCTTTACCCCGAAATGACAGTTTTTGAATATTTGCGGTTTGTTGCAGAAATAAGGCGAGTAAAAAAGGCTGATTTAGACAAAGAAGTTAAAAGGGTAATTAATCTTGCAGAGCTTACAACGCTTGAGGACAAGCTAATTAAAACTTTATCAAAAGGCTTTAAACAGCGGGTTGGCCTTGCACAAGCGGTCGTCGGCTCGCCGAAAATTATTATACTTGACGAGCCTTCATCAGGGCTTGACCCGAAGCAAATTACCGAAATGCGCGACATTATAAAAAACCTTGGCAAAAGGCATACTGTGTTATTAAGCTCCCATATTTTACACGAAGTCAGCGCCGTTTGCGACAGAATTATTATTATAAACAAAGGCCAAATTGCTGCAATGGGAACTATGGATGAACTTTCTGAAAGGATGTTAGCCGGAAGCAAAATATTTGTGAAAATCAAAGGAAATTTAAATTCAGTTAAAGCTGTTTTTGAAAGCCTATCCGAAAACTTTACCATCTCAAAAAGCGATAAAAGCGGCATATCTGACGTTGTTTTTAAAGGCACAACATCAGAGGTTTTGCGCGAGCAAATCTTTAAAACGGCCTCACAAAACAACTTAACAATAATAGAACTTACGCCTGTTGCAATGTCGCTTGAGGATGTATTTCTTGAGGTTACGGAGGGGAAAATATGTTAACGCATGATAAAATTGTAGATGCCGTAGGAAAGAATGTAATATCGTATTCAATAAAAGCCTTTGCTTACTTCGGATCTTATGCCGATGGCCGCCAAACAGAAGATAGTGACCTGGATTTGCTAGTCGAATTTATAAGACCGATATCTCTTGTTACGATTATCGACTTTCAGCTCGATATGGAAGGTGCGCTAGGGATAGATGTTGATGTAGTTTCTTTTCCTTTAGCCGAAGGCGCGATAATTTAGATAGAAAAGGCGGTGCAAGTTTATGGTCAAGAAAGACAAAGTTTTGCTTAGAAAAGTTTTAGAAGAACTTGATTCTGTTATCAAATGGATATAGTGCCATTACATTTAAACAGGATGAGAAAACGCAAAAAGCAGTCTGTATGACACTTCTTAATATTGGTGAGATGGCAAAGATTTTGTCTGATGATATTAAGGCAAACAATGCCGAAATTACTTGGCTGACAATGTCTAAATTACGAGATGTTGCTGCTCATAGGTATCATACTTTGCAAATGGAAGATGTTTGGAATATGGTGAACGAAGATGTACCGAATTGGCGTGAGCTAGTCAAAAAGGTGATAAGCATAAATGATCACAATACTTAAGCGAGAGCTTCTTTCATATTTTATTACGATGACCGGGTGGGTTTTTGCCGGTCTTTTTATGCTTATGTCCGCTGTTTATTTTTTGATGATAAACGTGTTTGGGCTTATGCCGGATTATAGTTTGACGTTGCAAAACGCTGCGATAATGTTTATGATACTTGTTCCGGCGCTTTGTATGCGTTTTTTTACGGGTGAGGTTAGGCAAAATACGGACAGGCTTCTCTATACTTTGCCTGTTAAGCCTTCTGAAATCGTTATTGGTAAGTTTTTAGGCGGCGTTTTATTATTTTTATTTTCGCTTGTTTTAACAGTAATATTCCCCGCCATCCTTTCAGCTTTTGGAACGCTGCCGACAGCACAAATAGCAGGAACTTTTATCGGATTTTTCTTTTTAGGCTGTGCGTTTATTGCTGTCGGGCTTTTAGTTTCTTCATTATCAAACAGCCAAGTAATATCGGCCATCGGCACATTTTGCGCGATATTATTTCTGTTTTTGATTGATGTTGTCTCGGTGATGCTGCCCGCTTCGCCGTTTGCGTCGCTTGTTTTCGCGTTTGCGATTATTGTATTATTAACCGCATGGCTTTTTGTCGTAACAAAAAACTTTTATGTTGTTATGACGATGGTTGCCGTAGGCTCTTTTATAATTGCTTTAACTTATTTTGCGATGAATGACTTGTATATCGGGCTTCCCGCCCGCGTTTTAAGAGGACTAAGCGTTATGTCGCGCTTTGATAGCTTCGCGAGAGGAATACTTAATGTAGCGGACATTATTTACTATATCACATTTACAGCCTCGCTCGTTATCGTTACGATTGCTGTAATTAAAAGAAGCTTAGGCAAAACGGCCATAGCAATCGGAATATTGCTTGCGATAAATCTTGCGGTAATGCCTTTTAATCTGTCATTTGACTTAACGCCCGAACGACGGTATACATTATCTGATCAAACGATTGAAATTATCCAAAATCTTGATGAAAGCGTAATAATCTACGCTCTGTTTCCCGAAAATATGTTCCATGCGTCTCATTATGACACTGTAAATGAACTTTTGGTGCGATATAACCGTATTTCTCCAAATCTTACTGTGGAGCATAGAGACCCTGTTATGCACCCGCAAATAATCGAGCGCTTCCGCTCTGAGTTTCGGCTGCCTGAAAGCGGCGGAATCGTTGTAGAAAGCGGCGGCAGATTTCACGTCATTTCTCCTGCAGACCTTGTCGTTGTTGATCATGTGTTTGACGGAGAGGCGTTCGCGCCGGTTATCGCCTATATACCTGTCGAGCAGCAAGTTACAAACGCGATCTTGCTCGTAACTGGGGATGATGCGCAAGTCATATATCACATAACAGGTCATAACGAAACGGCCGTGCCTACGGCTTTAATTGAGCGAATCGAGACGTCTAATTATGAATTCAGACATCTTGATCTGCTTTTAACCGGCGAAGTTCCCTATGGCGCAGACATGCTGTTTATAACGACACCCGGGAGGGATTTCGCGCCTTTTGAGCGGGATTTAATAATTGAATATATTAATGGCGGAGGGCGTATTTTCGCTGCGGTTCAAGGAGCGTTTGCCGAATTTCCTGTATTTGACGAGATTTTTACAGCAATGGGCGTTGAGTTTGATAATTCGCTAATCGTTGAAGAAGGCTCTGACGGTCATTATCCGGGCATGAGCCCTGCCGCAATTATACCGCGCTATCCCGAATTTTCAACAAATGAAGTTGTAGAGCATATGATAAGCCGGAATGCGTTAACCGTTTTGCCTAATGCGACAGGCATTGCAGCGATTAGCGACTCTATTCGGGTTTATCCTCTTCTTATTACAAGCGAAATGTCTTATGGCATTACAGATATAAACGCCGTGACGATTGAGTTTATAGACGGTTATCTTGAAGGGCCGTTTAACGTTTCTGCTTCTATAACGAATTTTGACACTGATTTTCGAGCGGTTGTTGTCTCTGCGGACACGATTTTAGATGAAGTGCTTAACGCGGCGATAGTCGGCGGCAATTATGAGTTTATTCTATCAGCAGTTAATTATCTTGCTGAGCGAGATAATAATTTATTTATACTGACGCAAAATCGTCCGGATAATTATGTGTTTATGAATCGGACAACACAAGGGATTCTTGTATTTATTTGCCTTATTTTGATTCCGGGAGTTATTTTCTTTGCAGGCACAAGCCTAGTAATTAAGCGTTCGAAATGATATAGTGATTAAATCTAGTTTAAAGTCCATTTTCAGCGTAAGTGCATTGCGTCGAACGGACGTTGAGTTTTGCAGAAACGCAGGTAGTGAGGCGTTTGCAATGCACAGCGAAAATGGACTGCTTTGATATTTAATCACTTTATTTTGAAATATTTTAAATTTTTTTGAAAAAACTACTTGACATGACGTAGTACGTATGATATAGTAATTACTATGAAGAACGTAGTACTTGTGATGAAGTGCTTGTAACGCAGTAGTAATATCGAGAGGAGGCAACCCATTTGACTGGTACAGCTATAAGCATAAGCAGCGATGTAATTCGTGGTTATATTGACGTAATGATACTAAGAGTTTTACGCGACGGGGATTCATACGGATATGAAATATCTAAAAAAATAACCGAAATTTCCGAAAATATTTACTCAATGAAAGAAACAACTTTATATTCGGCTTTTGCAAGACTTGAAAAGTTTGCTTTTGTCAGCTCATATCCCGGATCATACTCCGGAGGGCGCGAAAGGACATATTATACGCTAACAGACGAAGGCCGTGAGCATTATAAGCAAAAATGTAAAGAATGGGCAATAACTAAAGACGTAATCGCAAAATTTATTATAAAGGAGCATGACAATGGAAACGATTAGAACTTATGTTGAAAATATTTTTACAACATTTCCAAAAACTGAAAGATCGGCAAGTTTAAAGCGCGAAATTTTAGCAGGCATGGAAGAAAAATACAACGATTTAATTCGCGAAGGCAAAAGTGAACATGAAGCAGTCGGAAGCGTAATAGCCAACTTCGGAAGTATTGAAGAAATTACAGCAGAGCTTGGTATAGAACAGATTACAGGCAGGTCTGATAACAGTCTTTATGTGTCAAACGAAGAAGCGTTTGAATACTTGGATAAGTCAAAATCAAGCGGCGTGAAAGTTGGGCTTGGAGTTTGGCTGATTTTGGCAGGTGTCGCCGGCTTGGTGCTGATTGACGGCGTTACCAATGCTCCCGATGCTGTTGGAGTTGCTGTTTTATTAATCTCCATTGCGGCAGCCGTCGGGCTTTTCATTTTCAGCGGCATAGGCATGGAAAGATATGAAGTGTATGAAGAAACAGAAGTTCGCCTTGATCCTAAAACGAAAGAGGAACTTAAACAGCAAGCAGGAAGCTATTTAAGAGTTTTTGCAATCAAAATCATTTTAGGAGTCTCGCTTATCATTTTGGCGGTTATAGGCGTTGTAATTATAAATGACTTGCCTTCTATCGATATTATAAATATATATAACTATATACGGCTGAGCACCTTAGAGTCTGCTTCGGCGGCAGGTCTGCTGTTTACTATCGGACTTTCAGTATTCTTGTTCGTAACAGCATGTTATACAAAAGGAGCCTATGACGTACTTCTTAACGAAGGCGAATATTCTTATAAAAAGCAAAGCAAAAAATCTGAAAGGCTTATCGGAACGATTGCAGCGGTTTACTGGCCTTTAGCAACAGCGATATTTCTTGCCTGGGGGTTTGGATGGGATGCTTGGGATCGAAGTTGGATAATTTGGCCTGTTGCAGGTGTATTATTTGGGGCAATTGCAGGAGGCATAAGCGTTTGGTACAGCGGTAAAGATTAATGAGCGGATGCCTATACCTATGTGGAACGCCGATTGGAAATCTTGAGGACATGACATATCGCGCCGTTAGAATTCTTTCGGAAGTAGATTTTATAGCCGCGGAGGACACTCGCCATTCTCTTAAACTTCTTAATTATTTCGATATTAAAACGCCATTTTTAAGCTATCACGAGCATAATAAGCTTAAAAGCGGCGAAAAGATTATCGAACTGCTGAAAAATGGCAAGGATGTAGCGCTGATAACAGACGCCGGTATGCCTTGTATAAGCGACCCGGGTAGTGATCTTGTAAAATTATGCTATGAAGAAGGCTTGACTGTGACGGCAGCGCCCGGCCCAACCGCTTTAATAACTGCGATTGCATTATCGGGATTTTTAAACAGGCAGTTCACTTTTTTAGGATTTTTGCCAGGGAGCAAAAAGGAACGGGTTAAAATTCTTGAAACTGTTAAAAAGCTTGAATATCCGAGCGTTATTTATGAAGCGCCGCATCATCTTAAGAAAACGCTTAACGATATAAATAATAATTTGGGTGATCGCAAGATCGCAATAACGCGCGAGCTTACGAAGAAATTTGAAGAAGTTAAAATCTGCCTAATTTCGGAAGCAATCGAATTTTACAATGATAACGACCCAAAGGGCGAATATGTTTTAGTAATTGAAGGAGGAGAGCCTACCCCTGCCGAACCGGCAGCAGACGAAGAAGTCATAGAAACGGTTGAAAAGTATATCACAAAAGGTCTTTCAAAAATGGATGCGATAAAAACTGCGGCAAAAGAGCTGAATCTTAAAAAAAGTGTGGTTTATGATCTAGCTAACAAGCAAAAGGGTTAAGGGGGTAATTAAAAAATGTCAATAATAGTTGAAAACTTGGTTAAATCCTATGGCGATGTTAAGGCCGTACAGGATATAAGCTTCGAGGTTAAAAAAGGCTCTTTATTCGCTTTTTTAGGGCCAAATGGAGCAGGAAAATCTACAACCATATCAATACTTTGTACGCTTTTAAACACCGACAGCGGAAAAGTTGTAGTAAACGGCCATACATTAGGCAAAAATGACGCGGAAATAAGAAGTTCAATCGGCGTTGTGTTTCAAGAAAGTAATCTTGACAAAATTTTGACGGTCAAAGAAAATTTGATGATTCGCGGCAGCTTTTACGGTCATTCAAAATCGGCTTTAAAAGCGGCGTATAATAAGGCTGCTGGCGCAACAAGCATTCGAGAATTTGAAAACAGGCGGTATGGTTCATTATCGGGCGGGCAAAAGCGCAGGGCGGATATTGCGAGGGCGTTAATCCATTCGCCGCAAATTTTGTTCCTTGACGAACCAACGACAGGGCTTGACCCTCAAACGCGCCAAACGATTTGGGAAACTGTTCGAAAATTGCAGCAGGAAAAGGGCATGACAGTATTTCTTACGACACATTATATGGAGGAAGCGGCGAACGCGGATTATATAACTGTAATCGATTACGGCAAAATTGCGGCAAGCGGCACTCCGACCGAAATTAAGCAGGCTTACTGCTCGGATTTATTAAAAATTCAAACTGATAAGCCGGATGATCTGCGTAAAATGCTTGCTGAGAGCTTTGAAAGCGCTTTAAGTTTCGAAAACGAAGGCAAAAGCTTTGTAGTAAAGCTCAAAAGCACGATAGATAGTATTGCGGTTTTGGAAAAATGCAAAAATCTCGTTACGAATGTTGAAGTTATAAACGGTACGATGGATGATGCGTTTATCGCAATTACCGGCAGGGGGATAAGAGAATGACGGCATTATGGGCAATAACAAAAAGAAATTTATTAGTGTTTTTCAAAGACAAGACAGCTGTATTTTTTTCACTTTTGAGCGTGCTTATTATCATACTGCTTTACGTTTTGTTTTTAGGCAATGTAATGCTTTCGGGCAATGAAGACACCGAAGGATTCAGGTTTATGATGGATAGCTGGATTATGGCGGGCCTTGTAGCAGTTGCGTCCGTTTCGGCAACGATGGGCGCGTTTGGCACAATGGTTGATGACAGGGCGCATAAAATTTTAAAAGATTTTCAAGTTGCGCCTATAAGCCGAGCGCATTTAACAGGCGGGTACATTTTCAGCGCATATTTAATCGGGATTATAATGAGCGTTATCGCGCTTATTTTCGCTCAAATTTATATTGTAGTTTACGGCGGGGAAATACTGCCTGTAAATGCAGCTTTAAGAGTGTTAGGTGTTATAATTCTAGCTGTTTTCGCTTCAAGCTCGATGATGTTTTTCCTAGTTTCACTTTTTAAAAGCCAAAACGCATTTAACTCAGCAAGTGCAATTGTCGGCACGCTTATAGGCTTTTTAACAGGTATATACGTTCCAATAGGCAGTCTTCCGGAGGTTATGCAGTTTGTTATCAAAATTTTCCCAGTATCACATGCCGGCGCGCTTTTACGCCAAATTATGATGGAAGAACCGATGCAAACAGTATTTTATGGCGCTCCCGAACAAACAGTCAGAACTTTTAACGAAAATCTCGGTGTAACGTTCAGCTTTGGAAACACACAAGTTACTGCTTTGGGAAGCATATTAGTTTTAATCGCAACGGGCATTGTGTTTTATGTTTTAGCGGTTTGGAATATGTCGAGAAAGAGAGATGCGGTTTAATTAGGTGAATGATCTGATGAAGAAATACTTTGAATACGGCGAAAATGAAATGAATCATTTGCGCAAAAAAGATAAAAAACTGGGAGAAATCATCGACAGGTTTGGCGTAATTAACTGCGAAATTAACCCTGATTTATTTTCTTCGCTTGTTAAAAGCGTTGTCGGGCAGCAAATTTCCGCTAAAGCGGCAGAAACTGTGAACCGCAGGCTATACGAGCTTAGCAAAATGAACGCAGAGCGGCTTTATGAGCTTCCCAAAGAAGAAATTAAAGCTTGCGGCATGTCGATGATTAAAGCCGGTTACATAAAAAACATTGCAGAAGCTTCTGCGCTAAAGTCGGTTGATTTTGACAGCCTGCCGCTTAAAACCGACGACGAAATTATAAAAGAGCTGACCGCGATTAAGGGCGTCGGTATTTGGACAGTCGAAATGCTTTTAATCTTTTCACTAATGCGCCCAAACGTGGTCAGCTACGGCGACTTAGCAATCCGCCGCGGCATGATGAATCTATACGGACTTAAGGAATTGCCGAAAGAAAAATTTGAGCGCTACAAAAAAAGATACTCCCCCTACGGTTCGATTGCGTCGTTGTATCTGTGGGAATTGTCGCATTGAGATTGCTGTTTCGGCGTTGTTTTTAATGAAAGATGTGTTATAATAATAAAAAATATTACAAGAAAGGAGCATCGGAGAGTGACCAAAATTCAAACGTATACAGGAGAATATTTGGATGAGTCTTTAGAGGAGCTGCTAGATGAAATTTCGAGCTCTATAATTGCGCAATATCCCGAAGCAAAAGTCTACTTGTTTGGTTCTTATGCGCGCGGAGATTATACGAAAGACAGTGATTTTGATATTTGTGTGCTTGTGCCTGAAATTACGCAAAACAGAAGTGATTTAAGAGTTGACATGGCGTGTACGGTAAGAGATGATTTTCCGATGCCTTTTGATATTATCGCATTTACTTTTGACGAGTTTGAAGAATACTCGAAGTTAAAATCTCGTATGCAATACCATATTAAACGGGAAGGGAAGATGTTAAATAATGGATTTAGATCAAGCAAAACAATGGCTTGACCGTGCCTATTCTGACTATTCGGATGCTTTAGTCTTAGACAAGCATACATGACCTAAAAGCGTAGAGTCAATCTGTTATTTATGTCAGCAAGCGACTGAAAAAGCTTTGAAATCTATTTTGGTGTTTCACGGTGATGAAGTGCCGAGAACTCATAGTATAAATGATTTGATCAATAAATGTTCAAAATATAATTTTTCTGTTCGAATGGATAAAAAGATTATAAATAAAATTACAGATTTTGCAATTTTATCACGTTATCCCGATAGCATGAACGAATTTACAGAAGACGATGCAAAGTTGGCGCTTAAATATTCAAAGCAAATTTTGGATACTGTGAATCAAGCTATTGATTTATGAAATGATGCTAGATGAAAGATGATGGTATGGTATTGTTTAAAACACAAAACTATAATATAGCTGAAATAAACGAAGAGGACATCAAGCAAATTACAAAAATTTATAATTCAAATCCCATTTTTCTGAAAAGCCATTTAAGCGTTGAGGCTGTAGCTGAAAACTGGGTTTTGGAAGAATATAAATATATGCAGAAGTTAGGATTTTCAAGCTGTAAGATTGTTGATATAGAGTTTAATGAAGTAGTTGGTTTTATGGATTTTAAAATATCAGAAGAAACATATTTGCCGCTGATTATAATAGATGGGCAGAAAAAGACAAAAGGAATCGGAAGTGAAGTTTTAAAATGTTTTGAGAAATATGCAAAAGCACAAGGCAGTAAATATATTCGGATCGATGTAGCAGCAAACTATAAAGAAAGTTCTCTTGGTTTTTGGGAGAAGAGGGGGTTTGTTGCGCAAGATGAGATTAAGCTGTCATGGGGCGAAATAAGCTTTCCGGCAATTAAGATGATTAAAGAGCTTTAGTTTTAAAAACAGCAGCAGTAATAAACATAACTGCTGTTTTTTGCTGTTGTTTTTTATGGAAAATTATGTTATAATAATGAAAAATATTACAAGAAAGGAGCATCGGAGAATTACCAAAGTTCAAACGTATACAGGAGAATATTTGGATGGGTATTTATTTGTAATCTAACTAACTTATATTTTGAGAGGGGATTTAGTTATGTTCAAACAATTTGCATCGAAAAGGTTTATCGCTGTTTGTATTATGATGTCATTAATAATATCCATATTTGCAATATCTGCTTTTGCTTATTTAGAACAAGCTTCTGCAAGTACTCCGGGTCAGGAGATAGTTCGTGGAGGGGCTGCCCGGGGCGAAGGATTAAGAGTGTACGCCATAAATAGTAATTGGGCGTTTGGGGCGGCAGCCCAAACTAGAACGGAAGGGCAATGGTATGCTGAGATCCATTACGCCGGGCGTAGCGGGAACACTCAATTCCGTGTTCAGAATATTGATTATTGGCTGTATCATTCGCAAGGCGGAAATGCGTGGAGATGGCAACTGGCTAATTCTACCACTCCTTGGACAACATTAGCATCTCAATCTTTGGCTTTGGGAGCAGGAGACGTTATTGGTATAGCGCTTGATGCAACAAATAATCAAGTGCGCTTTTTTAGAAATGGGGTTCTGATCCGCACAGAATGGTTCCGCAATTTTAACCCCGAGATGAATCTCTTCTCAATATGGGTAGCAACCGGGAACTCACCAACCGGATCGTTTGATGCAACTTTTGCGCTTTCGGAAAATGATTTTAGATTTGCCCCACCAACAGGTTATTTGCCCTGGGGGCATTCAGAAAAGCCTATCCCGCCTACACTTCCGGGACCGGATGATCATCTTTTTGTGCATCTCTATGCCGGCTCAAGTCAACGGCTTAGTTTGACGGGCAATGTTTCCGATAATTTAGATTTTACGTGGGAATCTAGCAATACGTCAATTGCAAATGTTAGCGCTGACGGTTTTGTAACCGGACTGTCCGTTGGCTATGCCGAAATTTCTGCGTTATCTTCATCAGGGGTCAGGCGGTCTGTCTTTGTTATGGTTGATGAAGCTCCGCCTATTCCGCAGCCCACATTAACAAAGCATAACGATAATGTTCCCGCAGTAAGATATTCGGGTTCATGGGTGCGTCATGTAGGGCCGGAAGGATTTTATCAAGGTGATCAACATTTCTCGAATCATGCAGGAGCATATGCTGAATTTACATTTACCGGTACTGGCGTAAGGTATATTGGCGCCCTGTCAGAAAACCTTGGCAAGAGCGCTATCTATCTTAATGGCGTATATATGGGCACTATAGATGCTTATGCCCCTACTTTGGTTGCGCAGCAAGTCTTGTGGAGTGTCTCAGGGCTTGAAAATGGTCAGCACATATTAAGAATCGTTGTCTTAAATCAAAGAAATCCGCTTGCAAGTGACTCTTTTGTGACTGTTGACGCTTTTGTTGTGGAAAGCTAGACGCAAACTATTCACTCAAAGGCTTTGCCTCCACTTATTGTGGATAGTCAAGTTTTTGAGTCTTAGTGCAAAGGATTGCATGTAAGTTCTGTAATATGTCTTGATTCAAGAGTAATCTACTGAAACTTAGCAGATAAATATAGTACGTGGTTTAGGCAACAAGATAATAAGTGCAAGGCATTGTAGCGGATAGGGTGCCTTGCACTTTTAATAGAGGGGAGTGCTTTTTAGTGCCGAATGATAGCGTAAAGGAAAGCTACGTAACAATAATGACAGAGCGATATGGTCAACGATATACAGAATATCGAGAGGCGTACGAGTCTAAGGATGTTAATAACGTATTAGACTTTCCGCTCCAAATTGATTTGGACTTAATAGATTCATGCAATCTAGAATGTCCGGGTTGTCTTGCCGCCGGAAGGCGTAGAAACAATAAATCAATGAGCAAAAAAATAGTGCAGCAAATAATACATGAGTGTAATGAACATAATATGCCGGCTATCAACATTGGAGTATGTGCAGAACCGTTGCTTAACATGGATTTGACGTGTTATTCACTTGCTGAAATAGCGCAAACGTCTATAATGGATGTTTTCTTACATACAAATGGTCTTTTATTAAATGAAGCCAATTCGAGTTTGTTGATTGAAGGGGGAGTTACTTATCTTTGTGTTTCGATTGATGCCGCTTCTCAAGAAGTCTATCAACAAATGCGAAACGCAAATATAAACACTCTGATTGAAAATATAGAAAAATTCTTGACCATGCGAAAAGGTAAATTGCCGATTTTAAGGGTGAGTTTTTTGGCTACCGCTGAAAATATCCATGAAAAGGATATTTTCATGGATTATTGGAAAGATAGAGCTGATGTTGTTGATTTCCAGAATTATATCAAAACATATGATATTCAGCCGGATATAGGATTATCTGAAAAGCTAACTGATAATACGCCTATCGACGTTTATCGCAAGAAAAAAAGAATGGCAATAGTTGCTCCGGAGTATTTGTGTGTTGCTTGTGGAGGGATAGATGTCGAGGAGTCAGAAAAAGAAGGAAATACTTTATCAAAATATGGAACAATCAAGAACTATTGGGATCGCTATGTGTTAAGCGAAAGATGATATGACTAGATTAAGTTGTCATAGGGTGAAGTAAGTTTTCCGGCGATTAAGATGATTAAAGAGCTTTAATTTTAAAAACAGCAGGAATAGTTCGCTATATAGCAGCTTGCCTTTTAAAAGCTTTATAAAATGAGGGCAAGTTGCGGCTGTTTTAACTTTTCTTAATTAATAAAAGAGACAATGAAAAGTTAAAACGCTATACTGCTGTTTTTTTGTGGAAAATCATGATATAATAAAACTAGGTGATAATATGATTGGTGTGTTGCCAAAAGCTTACGAAGCTGTTATTCCGATAGAAAAGTTCACTAAATATGCTCTAGACCCTATAAAAAGCCGCGGAAAATGGATTGCGTTTAAGGATGCGCTTGGTTATGATTTAGATAATGTAAATTTGCTTGTTGATAACATACAGCAAAATATTATGAATTTCCCTGCTGATATTAAAGGCGATAAAGGTTTTGGCATGACATACGCCGCCTTAATGGAGTTAATGGGTGTGAATGGAAAGAAAGCCAGCGTTTTGACGGCATGGTTGGATGATAAAGAAACGGGCATAATGAGATTGACAAGCGCTTATGTGAAAAAGAGAAAGGGTGGTAATCTATGATTAACCAATACGACAAAGTAAAATTGATTAGTGGAAAGTACGCTATAATTGTTGAAGTTTTGGAATCAAACAAAGCTTATATTGCAGATATTGAAATATCTGAAGGAGATTACGAAACCGAAACAATTTTTCAGCCAGATATAGCCGCAAGAATTGTAGAAGTGGAAGAACCAGTACTCGCTGTATGAAAGGGTTGCCGTCTATACCTGGCGGCATTCAAAGTATATTTGAAAGCGTGGAAGACCATATTTAGATGGTTAAATAGCTTTAATTCTAAAAACAGCAGAAGTAGTTCGCTATATAGCAGCTTGCCTTTTAAAAGCTTTATAAAATGAAGGCAAGTTGCGGCTGTTTTAACTTTTCTTAATTAATGAAAGAGACAATGAAAAGTTAAAACGCTATAACTGCTGTTTTTTTGTGGAAAAATATGTTATAATATTTTTCAGGAGGTTTATGCGTATGATAACAGAAAAATTTACGGAACAGGTTATAAAAGGTATAGAACATAAAACGATTTTGCCTAAGGGCACGGCTCTTGTTCTGGAAGGCGGCGGCACGCGCAGCTTTTACAGCGCGGGTGTTTTTGAGGCGTTTATGGACTGCGGTTTGATGTTCCCTTATATTGCTGCTGTGTCGGGCGGGGCAGCCAACGCCATGAGCTACATTTCAGGACAGCCGCGGCGCAATCGCGTTATTGTCGATAAATATGTTCATAAAAAGGACTATGTCGGCTATCGCAATTTGTTTAAATACGGCTCGCTTTTTGGGTATGATTTTATTTTCAAAACTGTTCCCGGTGAGCATGTTTTTTGGGACAGGGAGGTTTTTGATAATACAAAAATACGCTTTGTTACAGGTGCGACAGACTGTTTAACAGGCGAATCGGTTTGGTTTGAAAAAGAAGATATCGGCCCGGATTTTAAAGCTACGGTTGCATCATGTTCTGTTCCTCTTTTGTCTAAAATCGTGCATATAAACGACAGAAAGCTGCTAGACGGAGGCATAAGCGCACCGATTCCGATTGAAAAATCAATTGAGGACGGCAATGATTTTCATGTAGTAGTTTTAACGCGAAACGAAGGATTCAGGCAGCAGCAAGTTAAGCACAGGCGGCTTATACAGCGGTTTTATAAAAATTATCCGAAAATTGCGGATGCCGTTTTAAAAAGGCATGAAGTTTATAACAGACAGCTTGCGCTTTGCGAAAAGCTTGAAAAAGAGAGCAAGGCTCTAATAATTCGCCCGTTGATCCCTCTAACAGTCGGGCGCACGACGTCTGACCGCGAAAAGCTTTTAGCTCTGTATGATGAAGGGCATGACGAAGGCCGGGATGTGGTTAAGAGGCTTGCCAACATACTTCAAATCTGATATAATGGATAACATTGCAATAGAAACCAAGGAGGACTAAGAATGTCAGAGTCATCAAATGTTTGTCAGAATATACTTGAAGCAGTAGGCAACACGCCGCTTATTAAGCTTAACAAGCTGACTAAGGATCTTGGACGCAACGTTTTTGTTAAATTCGAAGGGCTTAATCCGGGCGGGAGCATCAAAACGCGTACTGCACTTAATATGATAAAAGATGCTGAAGCTAAAGGGCTTATATCCCCCGGAAAGAACACAATCGTTGAATACACAAGCGGGAATCAAGGAATTGGCCTGTCGCTTGTATCGGCTGTTTTAGGTTATGACTGCACAATCGTTATGCCTGAGTGCATGAGCGAAGAGCGTAAAAAAATAGTTCGCGCTTACGGCGCTGAAATCATTTGCACGCCTGTACCCGTCGACGGAACGATTACAGAAGCTTTTGAACTTGCGAAAAATAAAGCTCTTGAGCTCGTTGCGTCGGATAAAAAGTACTTTTTGGCAGGGCAATTTGAAAATCAAGCAAACTGCGAAGCTCATACGAACAACACAGCTATGGAAATTCTTGACCAAATGAAAGGCGCGGGCCTTGAGCTTCATGCGTTTGTTGCCGCTGTCGGAACAGGCGGAACGATTACGGGCTGCTCAAGAGCGCTTAAAAAAGCTGTGCCAACTGCTAAAATGATAACTGTCGAACCAACAGAATCTGCAATAATTACAGGCGGCAAGCTCGGAATCCATGCTCAGCAAGGAATTGGCGATGGTTTTATACCTGATATTCTTGATATGAACGCGTTTGAGCATTGCGTAGTTGTAACTGATGAAGATGCGTTTAAAACGGCTAAAGAGCTTGCTTTGCAAGAAGGCATTTTCTGCGGCATAAGCTCAGGCACGAACGTTTGGGCGGCAATTGATTACGCAAAAAAACTTCCCGAAGGCTCTAATGTTGTAACTGTTTGCGCAGATTGCGGCGACAGATATTTGAGCGTTGAAGGGTTTATATAAACGAAGGGTTGGGAGTAAATGTTTTATTTGTATAACACACCTCTAGCAGTGGGCAATCTTATAATTGACAATACGCTCGAGGATGATGCAGAAGCTTCGGTTGATGCAATTTCTGCGGAAACAGAAGATGGCGGCCTTGTAATAGGCGGTC
>Ga0131853_10005912_pt1 | contig 22089 bp, 15 predicted proteins | sample TergutLab28metaG_FD_92764 | JGI IMG/M metagenome (GOLD analysis project Ga0131853, IMG submission 92764) | Labiotermes labralis P1 segment gut microbial communities from Petit-Saut dam, French Guiana - Lab288 P1 (version 2) (version 2) | ecosystem: Host-associated > Arthropoda: Insects >... | reverse complement strand
GCCTACACAATAACGCACCAAGTAGTCGCAAGCTCCTGAAGATGGATGTATTAACATCCGAAACATGTTGAGCAGTAGATAATAAAGCAAGTGTCATCAAGTTGGTCAACCCTTATTCAAATATCAAGATGATGCACGGTCCAATACACATAAGATCCTCTGGGATGTTATGTTGGGGTCCTAGCTCTTGATGTTTTAAAGGATTGTGGTGCTTTCATCTCCAAGGTCAAGCAGTCTGAGAGGAAATAATGTCTTCTGGGACTACTTAACCCTAAAAATGATGGCACTACAATCAATAAATTTGTCAGGAACTCAGCAACTGAACACATCATGACATCCAAGAGGATTCGAATCTTCAACACCACTACTGTGGGAACCTCAAGTCTTACAGGACAAGTACATGTCTCAGTAACCTCAGCACAAAATATGAGTTTCGTTTTGCACTGCAACTTCTATATAAAACATTTTTCAGTCCACTAAATATTCAACAAGCTACACTGAAGACACATGCAAAAAGATTTGTAGGTCTTCATATAAGGTGTTTGTTATTTATGCTAGATTTTAGCCTAAACTGGAATGTTCTGACAAATTGTAGTGAAACTCTCCAAAATTAAATTTGGATAATATGGTTACTAGTTTTTGAGTTGTTATCTATGAACAGTCAGACAGGTCTGAAGCTAAGATGTGTATTTTTGCAACTTTTCATTGCAAATGCGTAAAAAATATAGATATCTCGTAGAAAATAAATATTTGGTAAATGGAACCATAGATAGATACAGGCAGGGTCAACCCATCTTACCAGAATGAACAATAACTCCCAAGAACTTGCTCTTTGGTGTAAACTAGTTTGATTAAAAAAAAAAAACACTTAAATGATATGTAACAGTGTCTTAACAAGAATGGCCCTACTGTACAGAGTGTATTAGAAGAGGAAGTTTGTGCCCAAGACCAAATACCTCTTCACAGTTTTATTCAACACATGGATGGTAGGAGATTTAACTGTCTACTAATAACAGGGGATCTCAGAAACCAAGGGAAAAATTCTAAGTAGTAACATTCTTTCAGTTCTTTCATGCCACCATGAGTACAACTAGTAGAGATGGCTACCCATTTAAGAACATGAATATAAAATCCTGAAGAATGTTCAACCTCAAATTAATTTCACTAAATAACCAAATATATAAACAACTGGTGCAAGCATTAACACCAAGCAAATGTAAGACAGGCATCCTAGTTAAAACAGAAATCAGAAAATGCACAATTACATATGGTTGGAAAGTGAACTAAAATGATCTGAGGTCATCAGCTCTCTCAATGCCATAAAAGTAACCAACAGTTCTGCCACAGTGGAAGAGCTCACTGTGTGTCATGGATAGAACTGCTTTGTCAAACATAAAATATTCTGTAACACTAACCTGTTGCTTGAAGAATTCAATAACATAAGAAACTAACTGACCAACCTTAATAACATCCTTTGGTCACTTTGGTATTCCCTGAGATTTCCTAAAAAATTCTGTATGCATTTCTTAAAAGAAAAATGTCTGACAGCTAAATTCAGCACACACATTTTTATTCTACTGAAAGCAAAAAAGATTAATTATGCTGTTATCAGCTGCACAGCATATTGGGCAGCATGAGATGTGAAATGGAATCAATGGGGACAGTGGCCACAGTATACTTCATGGTATTATACTATAACCAAACTTAAAAGGACCGACAAAAACTACCAGCAGTCCACTGTATATGGGAAGCATATACTGAAATGCCTTTGGCACTTTCGTACGGAGGTGGGATACGCACTTGTAATCCACTGTCTTCTGTATCTTGCAATTCAATTACGTCCTCTGCTCCAGCCTCAATGGCATGCTCTACAGCTGTCTCCAATGGTGTTTTCTCGGGTGGCATGGCCTCAATAAGTCCTTTATGGTCAAACAATCCTGGAATTGCACCCTCTGTGAATGTAGAACTGTCAGAATATTAAAAAGCAATTTCACTTACTTGCAGATCTGCTACTCAAATGCTTGAAAAGGAAATATCTGGCAATGTAGAACTGTCAGAACATTAAAGCAATTTAACTTACATATAAATCTGCTACACAGACACTTGAAAAGGATATCTGATATGATTGGGTGATCAAAAAATTACAATACATAAATTGTCCAAAATTTCCAAATTGTCCCACATAACAATGGAAACAACAACTCGAAAATTTTGTTATGAAACCAGTCAATGGTTTGATTCCAAACAGCATTGTGTGAAGCACTTTTAGCATGTTATAAAGTTATTGAAAGATGAGATGGCCAAGGAAGCCATTAACTGAGGCCCATAGACCTCTGGGTACAATTCATATGGACCTTCACTGGGATATAAAAGGACTGGAGACCTTAAGATATACATATTTTGTTACAAAAGACCCCAGGGCTCTGGAAAAACTGAATGCCCTAGTTATGAGTTCTGCTCTTACCATCTGGATTAGATGGCCTAAAATGTTAAATTTATGAATCCATTGCATTAGCTGGAAAAGAAATCTTGCACAAACCGGGTCACTTCTGGACTGCACTTGGATGCTGTTAAAATTACCAATACAGTTCATACACACACCATCTTCAAGGTTAAAGCAAAGAAGTGTTTCCATAAGGAATGTTCATGTTGCCATTGTATGTTAACAACAAACTGTTAAGAGAATGCGCTTCATTTATAAAAACACTGATTATGAAATGCAGGATGCAGGGAGCAGCAACTGTGAAGTATTTCGATTCTTTACTGCACCATTTTCTTGCACAATTCTTCATACTCAGAGATGGATTAATGCTAGCTCTAAAATTGCCTCCCACTAGTACCATGCAGCTAGTCTTTGAAGCAGTCCATCATAAGTTATTGTTGAATTCTGATTCTTGAAACAAAGGGCAGACAGACAATACAGGCAGGAAAGCAAACAAACAGTAATACCATATGTACTGACTGAATGCTACACCTTTCTTATTGGATCATATATATGTGAACACAGAAAACCAATTAATCTAAATGCACTTCAGTGTACATTTACCATAAAGTAACAATTACTCAGTCCTCTCCTCACAAATTTTCATGTATACAGTTACACTATTTAATGAGAACTACAGCATTGTTACTTTCTCTGACCAGTATCACTGTCAGCTCGCTTACTGCACAAACCACAGATGCCAAGTGGTTCACCTACATGCATGTTACAATAGTGATGTTGACACAGGAATGTTGGTCAGGTAAAATATGACTTTTTATACTTGTACTAACAAACTAGGAAGTGTTAGTTTTTATATAGGCAAAGTTGTTATAATACTCCAGCAGATCCAAATTTAATTCAGCCGTTTTATGTTAATTTATGTTGGGGCTAATGAACAGAATAAAACATTTTTTCAAAGGTTTTTGGTAGGTAAAAGAGGTGCATGATAAAGAAGCTTAGGTACACAGTCACTGGGTATGCCATGGTCCAAATAGTTAGTTGCCAGTCTTTTGTTAAATCCAAGGCCAGTCAATGTGGGTTTCCTGGTATAGTGGCACTCAGACGTGCTTTTCTCTGTCAGTATCATTCAACCAAGCTCCATACTTATATTTATCTGCTACTGATGTTATATGATTTTAAAAACTGATGGCATCATTCAATAACAGCACTCTGTCTATACAAACACTGTACTTTTGCAAAGTTATGCCTGTCCTTTAAATTACCGCACTTCAATATATTATGAATGTAAACAGAGCCTCAAATTAGCACTTCTAGTTTTGGTGCCCCAGCTAGAATTGAAACTGGTCACCTTCCAAAAATAAATGATCACACAGTACTTACTTGTATTTCTTTACATAGGTGTTGAGCATTACTTTCATTCTGTTACGATTATCAGTTAAAGTGGACAGTATAATAGTGCAACCTCCAGGGCCACGGACTTCAAAATAATATGCTTTTGTGCTAGATTTCGTGTCCTAGGAGAAAGAAACAAAAAACATGCAACAGGTGCTAGTCCTGATGCTTCATACGCATTGTCTTTCTGCTTCATTTATTTACTTACATAATATTGTTACACACGCGTTATATGGGATCAAATAGGAAATGACGGGAGGATTATCACTTTGGCATCTAATGTCAGGTATACCTGTTGCACAGTGTGATGCTCTAAAAACCGAATGTCAGGCACAGATAACTGCCATTTCATGACCTCCTTATGCAGCCCCATTCAAATTCCAGTATCCTGCACATCACACTGGGCACTTAATTCTGGCACCAAAGGGTTATGAATTTACAAGAACATACAGTAGCTGTGGCAAATTTAAGGAACTATCCACACATTCATGAAGGAAATGTACACCACAAAAAATATCAGAACAGCTGACATAGGTCAGTATTTGAATATGAGAACTTCAAAATACAATACCCACTATATTAATATGTGGCATTATCAGTATGGCATTTTCCATATTTAACAAAGCAGACAAACCACTACTGTGTGAGCTGTGCCACCTGAAGTTCTTTTGATGGTGACTATGAACATTTTCTCAGATATGACACAGTGTAGCATGACATTAGTTTATAGACATTCAGGAAGATGGACAGAGCATGTTCATATGAAACACATAAATTTATACCAGACTATAATGTGTCACATTCCCGAAAACAGTAATCTTAACATTGTGATTGGTATCTATGGCTGTATGCTTTTTGTTTCTATGACATGTGAAAAAGTTTCTGAGAAGTGTCATGGAAACGAGCACATCCAAACTCTCTTTGAGAAAGAAGGGTGTTTAAAGAAGGACAGTATCATAAATGCAATATTGTACAAGAAGTGGTAACAAATCCCATGGACCCCACTCTCCACTGCACTTATTTCCAACATTATTATGCTACAGTATGGAAACATATCAACTCTTCATGTTTACTGAAATTTGTATTTAAAGGAAATCAGATTATGAAAGTAATATCAAGGAATGAAATGTCATTTTAAATATGTATGAAAAAACATATGGAAATGTTAAGCTTTATCACCCTCTAAACCTAAGACATTACAAATACAGATATAAGTAACATGAATGCCATGAACATGTAAATATGTATCCTGTGGCATATTACAAGATAATCAAGTTCATCTGGATTGAAACCCAGAGCTATCAAAATGTATGTCCTGAAAGCAAATATTTGTCAGTCATACACACTGCGGTCTTCTGGATTATGACACTGTAGTCTAGAAAGTGGGACCAGCATTTCAAAGGAACAAGTTGCCTTTATCACAATACACTGATTGCAGGTAGCTCAGAAAATCTGACTATGAATCGTCACTGCTATGAAAACATCAAATCTCATGTATGTTTTACCTTGTCTTGTTTCATTGCACTTTGTATTGACGCCAATGGCATGTTACATTTTTTTGCTTGTGTAATTATGCTTGACAATTGGGCATTGAACTTAGGATCAGGACCTCCACCTTCTGAAAAGTTGAAATGCAACGTTAGTTAGCAATAAAGACGTAACTTTCACATGGAACAATTCTTGTATAGTGTGTTTTCTGTTTCGTAGGCATTTGATTTCTCATACTCTAATGGGGAGTAGGGACAGTTTTGAAAACTATTACATAATTTATTTTAAATTGCCTGGTATCAAAGGAATTTCCACATCAGCATAATCACACTACAGTTTCCTCTGGATGGTGACTGTGATTGCAAGTGCATGAGATTTTTCTCTTGTACAATGCAGCCAGACCAACTCTGGGTCCCACCCTGCCTCATACTCAATGGATATCAGGGGCTCCTTCCCCTGTGATAAGACGGCTGGGGCATACAGCTGGCTGAACTCTATTTAGTGCTGTGGTTATGAATGGAGCTATACTGCCACTCAATCATATGCCTTCATGGCATGCACTCAAACAATTTTACCTTGTGCTAATGCTGCAAACAGTTGTGTGATTCAAATATTTTTCCAGCACATGGAAATACTGAAGAGAAAGACATGGCTCCACCCAGAATAAAGCCACAACTCCTTGGATGTTCAGACCATGGTCTGGTCACTATACCAACTACATTATCCCAGCTCCTGATATGAAACACAGCATCTCATTACATCAAATATTACACACAGAATCTCATTACATAAAAGAAATATACTCTCCATACATATTAGAATATTTACAAACCTTCAGTTGAAGTAAATATTTCTACTATAAAGAAAGACTGGAATGAGACATCATCTTTTAATGTTAGTTTAAATACTTATGTAACCTGACCTAAACTTTTAGTGGTAAAGATGCAGCCCTTGTGCCTTATCAAACCACCATTCTATGGGGACATAGAGAGGACTGGAAGTATAGATGCACACATTCTTAACCTGGGCACTAAATGGAGGTGAGTGGTCAGTTTCATATCCAGGCTGCTTTACCTCTGGGGAAAGAGATCCCAATACCCATTACACAGAAAAATCTTTCAATGGCAGGATAAAAGTTACTGAATAATTTTGTGCCTTGTATTGTACACTCCCTTCCGTTATCTGGCACGATTAGGACTCCACATATCAAAGTTGTATTTAAGTTCTGTTGGTATTGTATATGACTAAATTTGTTCCGAAAATTTGAGATGTCCATAATGAATAGCTAAAATGAAAGTAAGAATTTACCAGAAGAAGAAGTATATTAAATTTCTTTAAAAATTCCACACAAGCAAAGTCTTTTAACACCTGCCATTATTTAAATAACTCACTTCACATAGTTCAACTTCTCCTACCAGTAGGTGTAGACAGTATTCAATAATTCTGGATACAAAATATTTTTTGGTACGCGCAAAATTTAAGCGGATATAATTTTACACACAGTGGAAAAAGTGAACTAATTTTTAATATAAGCACTTTCACGATTGGCGTGACTACCCATTTCTAAATGTAGTTTAGAAATAATACATTCGGCGTTTCCAATTTTCCCCACAGTAAAGCACGATGAACATAATTTATAGTACCATCTGCAGTGGGTGCGTTTCCAATCAAAACCACCGTCAATTTCTTCAGCAAAAATTTGTTTCTACCTTAGCTATTATATTACTGCATTCTCCATACTTCTGAAATGATACTTTCCTTGTACTGCTAGACGTATAAGCTGTGCCATTTTCTGGAACGTTACGGACTTCTGGGCATCCTTTGCTGCTTTGATGTGTTTGATATTAGCCCACTTACTATGTCCGGCATTACGTCTAATTTCTGTGAGGTTAAGTACGTCCAGTCTTATTCTTCTTATGCGTACAATATCCTTTATTCGGTACATTTTGCAGGAACACCTTCTCGACAGATACGGAAGTCCTGAATGGATGTAAGAGTGTTACGCGCACGTACTCATGTTAAAACATTATATTAACATGCACTTTACAACCACAACTGTAAAGACGGAGGAACTCATCACAGATCATCTACCCGTCACATTGATTGTAATTCCAGTGGAGCCAATCCCTCAAGTAAAAATTGATTTTAGGGATCAAATTCATCTTCCCGAATAATAAATATCCCACTAGCGACTGCAACGCCGTCATGATAGACGTGCAGTGCTTAATGTGTGATGTGATACGCTCGTCATTGTACTCGACAATCCACACAATATTTTTGTTTGCGCGGGGTCAATGAGCAGGAAGAATATATGAAAGGGTGATGACGTTAAATCTCGAGAGTTGGTACTGCTGCCAGTACATTGAAGGGAGGACTTGAAAGAAAGCATGTAAATAAGAAATTATATAGGTTTCAGGATTGTGAAAAGAGGACTGAAACGAAATTTCAAGTGATATAAAAAGTCTAACAATGGGAAGTATACAATATACATGTGAAATTTTAGTCAGTAAGCTCCAGTAATTCAGTGACCTCTTTTCTCCAGCAATATGTACGTGAATATAATGTGGTAGCCTTACAAACTGTCAACGCTGCGTAACAACTCAGAAGGCAGATTTCATTTACAACGCGGCGATAGCCTGACCATTTGAGATGAGACCGATAGTCTGTCCCGAAACGTCGGTACGGAATTACCACTCTACGATGAGTAAGATCCCAGAAGAATGCAGGTCTCAGTTGTCATGTAGTTTGAATACACAATTTTTATTTGGACTGTGGTATTTATTCTACGCACTAGTGGCGAGCACAACGGGTCTTTGCAGAGTTCCTGCTCATTTAACGCGTTTATTTTGTCATAACGTCTTGGTACTATCACAGTACTTATGCTAACGATTGACTTTTCACGTTGTTAGCTCTAAAATAGGTCATTTGAAGGTCATCACAGTTCTTATTGTATAAATGAACATATACCCATGTAAATGCATATTGCAGGTCAATCATGGAGGTAACTCACAGAAAACAAATTAAGAAAAAAACTTTCTGGGGAGGGGGATGTTCGTAGTATTTTACTAAGTTCGGAGATGGATTTCAGTTTGCCCACAGGAAGTGACGTGGCATTTAACAACATCCCCCTTCACTTTAGGTACTGTGAGCCATGTTGCATGTATCCAAACACGGCAATAACTTACAAACACAATTTAAATGTTGTTACATGATTGCATTCCACTATCATATTATATTTCTAAATTTAAAGCAGCTCTGAAAAGATTTCTCTACACAAACTGTTTTTATACATTGGAGGAGTATTATAGCTGGAAATAGAGGTCTTGTTTATTACCATTACATCCTGGCAATCCCATACACCATTGCACTGCTGCTAAATTATTGTATAACTCAAACACACTTATACATACAAGTCACATATGTAGCATGTGATGTACATAGTTATACTATCATAAATGGCCCCCAAAGGTAGATCAATGAATTGACTTGTTTTGAAGGTTAATAAGCAAACTCTAACAGAATACATGACTATTAAATTGTGACATCTCTATTGTCCAGAGAGGATTTAAGGGTATTATATCTTTTGTGCGTGTAGTCAGACAGATGATATACTATACTCATATGAGGACACTGGAACAGGGCCCTAAAGCTTCTGTGTCTGTACTTCTTGTGTTTTTAGAATCTAAATATCTTGTGTTTTTTACTTATTGTGGTTTTAGAATTTACTGTAAGACATACCTTATTATGTAATTACCTTATGTACATATCACACTAGCAATATGACAAACTCTATATCCTATAGGTTGTAAATGGATTGATAGAATGCATAATAAATGAATGAATGAATGATAATTTATTAATAATAGATATTCAATAATGTAACTGCATGGTTTAAAACACAGCAGGAAAATTGTCAGTTTACACTCTTTCCCAAATTAGCATCTAAGAATAAAATAATAATTTTGAACTTTTAAATTGGCTCCTTTTTTTTTTACGTAGAATCTGTCCTGATTAATAAAACAGTCCTTAGCAGGGAACTAAGGTGGCAACAGCACCACACAAAGTCGGGAATGTACGGTGTTCCTATCTGTCCACCAAGACAGGGCATCACATGTTACTGAATGCATTGGTTTTGCTAAACATTCATCCAAATATATGGTATTAGCAACAGCAGGGTTACTTTCTGCGATTACCTGTTTTCTTTTATCATCGAAGAGCTCCTAAACTGTGGAATGAGCAAGTAAAATTCTTGTAAACTGTCCAAAATGTCCAGTCAGCAAAGTTATTATTGCAGCTGATGAAGGAAACTGACAGGTAAATGTCAGAAGAACCTTCCATTCTAGGGGTAACGGTAGCGATTTCCACGGGGGTAAAGCGGCTGTGGAGTAAAGCTGACCACTCACCTCCATCTAGTGCCAAGGCTTAGAACGATTCCCAAATATGACTGTTCGTAGACTTTAATTTACGTTTACATAACACATTTTGTACTTTGCTTAAATGCTTATAAACATGCAGCAAGTAAGCTTAACAAACTGTGGAAAAGGCAATTGGTAACTTGTAAAAATATTTATATTTTGGAGTACTATATCAAATAAATACCGACTAGTGCACTCACGTACGTAATTATTATTAATTTGATATAGTGATACTAATGCACGGGTATGAAAGAGTTAAAAATTACGGAGTACATTTTTTAACACGGAGGTTTTTAAATGAGCAATATAATAAAATTGGACAAAGATCCTGTTGGGGGGTAATAAAGGCCCTTTTTAATTACTTTTTCTTACTGGGGTGATATGGGTGTATTGGCAGCACTGATCAGTCACGGGAGGATTGGCGATGTGAAAATTTGTACGCGAGTTATATCGTTGTTTTAATTGACGCTTGTGCTGTGACTTATTTTTTTTATCCGAGGTAATCCCTAGTTCGTAATACATAAGCGTTAATTTCAGAGTCAAGTTAAATAAGAAATAGGACATTGGTCAACAGGCTTATTTACTCCTTAGACTGATTATTCTTAATGTTCTAGACACCTTGATTGCGTGCTCTCGTGCCATCTAATCGGTCATTATGAGAACTAAATCTGTTAGTAGGAATTACCTAATGGCTGATATGAATGTAATCACACTATGTTTAGCAGACTACGCGTTTCCTGCGATGGTACGAATGATCGGCTCAGAACTGTAAACTGTAGTTTGTGTTGGTGATTGTTAAGTTTGGTGGTGTGGTTTCGACTAAATAGGCTGAGCAGTGATAAGTGACACGGTATTTTAAGTGTGACAGTGATGAAATGCATGTGCAGTTTGAAATAATTATGGCGTTGGAACAGAACCAGAACCAATTCACAAGCAGTATGGCTATATGCGAACGTAACTGGTCGTTTTGGAACTGTTCAAGCTTAAGACGACAGTAGCAATCATTTGGGTGAGTACATCAATTCATAGTACCGAGTAATCACGTCAGGGCATGTAAAGCTGGTTAATGTCATAGCCGAGCATGAGTTGATGCAGGCCCTAGTAAATGATTCCATAACATGATGCGCCATGAACTGTGTGCCTGTTGTAAGTGCTAACGAGCATGGAGTGCGGTGGCCGCAGAATGCATTGCTGTTTTCGTTAGTGCCTCGTGTGTTCTTATATCGAATGTACTGAATGAGCTGTGTCAGCATGTCTCCAACATGGTTACGAATGCGACACGTGCTGTTCCGCCTTTAGCAAGACGGAGTCACGCCTACTTGCTTTTTTATTGCCATCCATGGCTTCCTGCTTGATTTGACACCCTTACGACGAGCTGTGGTCACACAGTATTCATGCTTCCAAGATCTGCTGCATTGCGCGAAATATGAAAAAAGTGTAAGAAATAAATATTTGTCGTTCACACTGTATGTCATGTTACTTGGAATTACTAACTCCATGAGAAGAGACTGAGAAGCTAGTAGTTCCTCTTCTACTCGGAGAAGTTTTTTGTTACCGTGATCACACGACCCCCCCCCCCCCCACTTGTCCACGTCCTTAACCAGATAAGTCTACCCCCTCCCAAACCCATTTCTTCAATCTTGAGTTATGGAATAATATTCAGGGGGAATTCATCACAAAGTATTACAGTTTTTAAGATACAGAAAAAAAGTAATTAGGATTATGATGGGATGTAGAAACAGGAACTCATGTATAAATTTATTTAAAATATTAAATATCTTACGTCTTAAATCACAGTATATATTCTCTTTATTAGTATCTGTAGTTAATAATAAAACTACTTCGCAAGTATTGGAGATAATTATAATAAACTAACCAGACAAAGAAATAACTTGCATCTGCCTAAGGCAAATTTGGCCATTTTTTTTAAAAAAGGAGCTTATTATTCGGGAATCAAAACTTTCAGTAGTCTTCCTACTGAAACTAAGGATCTTTGTGATAACCCATAGACATATACAATTACATTAAAACATTTTTTATTCACACTCTTTTTATACTCTGGATGAATACTTTAACAGAAAGTATGTCATTGATAAACAATAAGTATGGTTTTTAAGAGAGTTATATCTATCAGTATGACAAGAGAATAGAAAACAATTAATAATAAATTATGTTAAATTGCATTTTAAGTACTGTTTGAATAATTATAATGCCTGTAATTTAACTCTATTTCGTCTTCAAAACAGAAGTGGACTTAAACGTTATATGAATGAATTTGTATATTGGGCTTTTTCTTGTATATATGTGTTCCGTTTTATGGCAGGTTGTGTGTTTACATGGAGCCTTCATAGACTGCTTTATGACATGCTCTGTATCCAAAAGTTGTTACAATTTCTCGATTGTTGGGATGTAAATAAATATCACTATCAATACCTATTGCATTGTTATCCCCTACCTACAACTGGGTCTTCCAAGTGGTCTCATGCCTTCATGTTTGCCCACCAAAATGCTGCATGCCTTTCTCTTTTCCCATACGCGCCATACACCACGCCTGTCTCATTCTCCTTGATTTGATCACCACAGTGCTTGGTGAGGAGAACAACTGATGAAGCTTCTCATTATACAGTCTTCTTCAGTCTCTTATTATTTCCTCCCAGTCTTGTAAGTTGTTTCTTATATTTTGTAGTTTAAATCCTGTCTTTTATAATTCTACTTTTCGTGGACTTCTTGACCTTGAAGATGGAGGCACTGTGCTCCTCCGAAACGTCGATAACTGTTCGCCAATCGACATGTCGTAACAACCCAGAATACTTTAATCTTCAAGTCGATCAGTGTTTGTGAGCACGTAAGGTAACTAAAAAAGCAGGATTGCGAACCGGAATGCGTAATGAAAGAGAGGGCTGGCAATGGATTGATTTAAGTAGCAGCAGTAGTGAAAGTGAATCTGATGGATGTGGCGAGGTGGGAGAATTGTAAGATAATTAGAGTTATGTGTATTTATTATTATTATTATAATTATCATCATCATCATCATCATCATCTCCTTTATGCAGGGTATTTATACTTATATTTCTGAGACAAACTATGTCCCTATGGAATACAGTGTTGCAGCTATTCTGTTGTTACTATTCATGGTGCTTATATCGTTAGTTTCAGTGTTGAATCTGTTGTACTTTTACATTAGTTCTTTCCGAAGTATGTGTGCAGTGCCCAATATTGCTTTTTTTGTGTGGTACCTTGACTTCATGTTTTCCTGGTATGTTGCTCACGTATTTTCTGAATGACTTTGAAATAGTCCCAGTCGCCCCTATTTTATTATTATTGTTACTATTGTCATCAGATATTGAACAGTTAGCTGTGGAACGTTCCTTCTAAAGATTGTCAAAACACACACACTCACACCACGTGCGCGTGCGCGGAAATATACATCGGGTCAGATTTCATCTGTAAGGACTGTACTTGCTCGAGGCGGAAAAGAAAACATTACACTATCGTCGTAGAGGAACTTTACATTAAATGCCAACTATCCCTTTGATCAAGTGTGGTATTTAGAGTCCTTTTTGGGCTGTGTATAGGCCAGTGTCGTCCGCTGGTTGAAGCTCTGGTTGGGGGTAAGGTGGCCGGTAATGCAGCCTCATGTGGGTCTGCTGTATCTGTCCCTGATGAAAGGTGATTGTGAAAGGGTTTGGAAGGAGACATTTCTGATGTATCTGCCAAGATGTTACCTTGATATTTGAATGGCTGCGTTGAGACAGACTGTGGAGCTTAAATCAGCATGGGTGCTTTCCCAGATACGAAACGCAAATATTAACCAGTGGCAATATTCAACTCAGGATCGTGGCGAAGTTTGGTTTGATACATGACTAGAAACCACCTTCGAATGAAGTTCGGTACGTTTGAAATTTCAGGATGACGAAATATTGCATAGAATTAGCCAATTTCATATGAGAAGGCCTGCTTCAGGTATATTAACTCACAGATGGTCCATATTAAGCAGGTCGGGTTGCGAAAATTCGACCGTTTTTTGACAGTAAACAAACACTGATACACTGGGAGAAATACATTTATATATATTGACATGTATATTGACTGGCAGCAAATTTGAAGGGGGCCATCCCGTTGTGTATCATCACTTCCTAACAACCTGTGACAACGCACATCAATAACGGACCACATATCATAATTATAAGAATCAGGAGTCTAACTTGGTAAATTTAATAACGAACAGATATCAGTCACACAAACGTAAAAATTTGTGCGTACACACAAGGGAGTAATAGGTGTTAGCAATCATCTACTGAAGGTGCTGTGCTACAAATCGGAAGGTCGCTGGTTCGATCCCAGCTGATGTCATTGGAAATTTTAATTGACATAAAATCATTCCGATCGCACTATGACCCTGGGGTCGACTCAGCCTGTAACAGAAATGAGTACCAGGTGCATTTCCTGGGGGTAAAGGCGGCCGGTGCGTAGGGCTGACAAACTTACCACCATCCTGTGCCGTTGTCACGAAATCTGGGAACCTTAACTTCCTGGAACCCTCTGGGCCACTCCAGGCCTGTAACGGGACTGATTTACCTTTTACTCATCTGCTGTGATAACGACACACGTTCACACCATCTACTGTGAGTTTCGTGAGGCTCCTACAAAAATATTTGGAATATTTATCATTTTACCATACTTTTTTAAACGTTTTGTTCATAACTAAGAATTCCACAATTATCATGTTTTAATGTAAACAGTGGGATCCCATTGGATAACAATTGACTTTACCTTAACAACACTGTTCTAAGTTGGCCCGAGGATGACCGTTTAACGGCCGAAACATGTCGCCAAGAATAACCCAGTTGTAATTAAGCATCTGACTTTTATAGACGTTGTGTATTGACGGTGATAATAATTATATATATGAAATATATTGAATTTATTTACATTCTCCGAATCCAAAACAGGTTGATACCTTGGATATAGAACAAGTCAAGAAAACACTACATACATACAGTTGTAGCTGGCAAAATACAATTGATTAAGCTTATTTTATCATTATCTATTTACATTACAATATTCGTGGCCAGAGCAGAAGGAGTGAGCGTGTAAATACTTCTTTAGGATTGATTTAAATTATTTAGGTTATAACTTAAAATGTTTGATACTTTTTGAGAGACTGTTAAATGCTTCCATGCCAGTTGAGTAGACTCCTTTTTTGATATAGTGATAAATTTGATGAAGATTGGTGAAATTTATATTGGTGGCATAAAGTGAACACACCGCATTCAGAAATGCTGAATCCTCTATCGGAATATTTATTATAGGTGGTCATAGTAAATGTTCTTGGAAACCAAATTTCTGGAAAGTTTTGTCGAAGCTCTGTTGTATCTTTCAGCACTGACTTAAAAACCATAGGTCTTTAGAAACTACTGTCTGAAGGGGTCCTAGCTGGAAACAGACGATATGAATAAAAACCAGGAGTTATGAGTGGGGCGTTGATTTGTCGGTTTACTCCATGTGCGTGAATTGCTGATCCCATACCTTCCTTGCACATCCGAACCTACAGTTTATTTATTTACTTATGAGCTTGGATAGCATAGTCGGTATAGAGACTAGGCAACGGGCTTTACAACAGAGGAATCGTTTTTCGATTCGCGGCAAGGATGATTTTTTTTTCTGTCAAGTGTCCAGACCTGTTCAGGGGCCCTCCATGCCCACTTTTGAGTGGGGACGGGACGATCTCTCTCCGAGGTATGAGGGAGAGTCAAATAAAAAACCTTAAAAATGCGATAAAAATTCGAAACGATGCTCATGGTTTGATGAGTGGCCGACAGGTAGCAGTGCGATGCAGGAATGCAACACGACGGCGCAGTAGTAGTGTAAGGATGGCGGCCCCGCTTGCAACATGCACCAAAGTACAGCGTTCTGTCATCTGTTTTTTAAGTAGTGAAGGGGCGAAACCCATCGAAATTCATCGACGAGTGGAGTTCAGTATGGTGATGCATGCCTGTCACTATAGCAAGTGTACTAGTGGACTAGGAAGTTCATGAACGGCATTAGTTCTGTAACAGACTCTCCTCGACCTGGTCACGCACACCGAGTAGTGACACCAGAGGCCATTGCAGCAGTTGAAGCCACAGTGAAGGAAAATCGCCGCGTAACACTGAACGAAATAGCCGCACATCTGGATATGAGTAATGGATCAGTACACCATAATATCCGCGATATTTATTTATATATATTTAAGGTTTTCATTTTACTCACCCTCGTAAAAAGACCGGATCGTGAAGCTGGCAACACAATTCCATCTAGTGGCAAGAATGAGATTGAGTGGAGCTGTACGTTCACTCTCTCCTCCATATTCCTTATATACTTTGCCCTTATTTATTTAATATTTTATTTTACTTTGCTATTGTAATAATTTATGTTGTTTGCCAGAAATTAAACGAAGTATTATTCATAACATCTGAGCATTGCTAGTGTCAAAATTCGATATTGTAGTGACCTATATTTTGTACAACCCTGCTCAAGATCATCTCTCTCTCTCCCTGCAACGTCCTGTGAAGAATTTATCTCTGAAGCAAATTTACCAATCTAGTACGCTACATCTTGTTCTGGTTCTGGTTATATTCCAGAAATGCAAAAGGTAGAGAGGGGGATGGAGTTTGGGAGGGGGAGGAAACCGAGGAAGGATAATTAGGAAGAGAAAAGAAAGTAATCGTGACAAAGGCGACATCTTGGTGTTTGTCAAAACTTCACGTCAATAACGAAGCTTTACGACAGAGACTAAAGATAGACAGAATGAAGTCTGTAAATAAAATTCGGGAAGGAAACAAAGCAAAGTCAGAGCGAAGACAGATAATTAAGTGAACACTTAAAACTTTTGCACCCACTTTCTTTTTGAGGTCGCCTTTATCAAGAAACGGCATTACAAGGGCATGATTTTTAACTACACCTCGTTTATTTTGTGAGTCGTTTAGATCTCCTTTTCTTTCCAAAGTAGATTTAATTGCATATGTCATCCACAACTCCTGACACCCTTATACCAAACCCCAGCACAACAGTTTATAATATCTTACAATCAGTAATGAGAATATGGTGGTGAGGTGTGAGCGATGCATAATATAGGGCCCTCCAATAGTGTATGGTAGTAAATCTTCGAAAAAATTGCTATTTTTTTTTAAATATACTGCTTTGTTGAATGTGAGAGAATAACAAAGTAGCCGTGCGGTTGTTTCCTTTTAGCTTTCGATGTAATGGTGATTGTAACGTATTATTGGATTTAGACATTTGGAGTTTATAATGGAGATAGACAATAAACAGACGCATTTATTGTACGGTTTGTTGTTTGTGAGTGTTGGCCGGGATAGCGCAGTCGGTATAGCGATTCACTACGGGCTGGACGGTCCGGGGATCGAATGCCGGTAGGGACGAGATTTTCGGTACCCGTCCAGACCAGCTCTGGGACCCACCCAGCCTCCTGTAAAATGCGTACCGGGTCTTTCCCGGGGGTAAAGCGGCTGGGGGGGGGGTGGCGTTGACCACCCATCCCCATCTAGCTACGAGGTTAAAGAAAGAGTAGAGCTATACCTCTAATCGACTTCTGGGTCTTCGTGGCCTTCTTATAGGGTGAATTTTATTGTTGTTTGTGAGTAAATATTACATGTATGGCGACCGTTCGAATATCTGAAGCCATGTGCGACAAGTTAGCGTAGCTACCTGTGTTAAGTAGAAAGTTCTTCACAAAGATAAAGCGTTGTTGTAAAAGCAAGATTAAGAATGTAGGCCTAGCTATAAAGACTAAGTCCATTACGTTGGAAAGTAGGCTTTATGAACTTCTTGGAACAACTTTAAAAAAAAACGCTTTGAGGTGAAACATTCATTAGCTACGAGCTGGACGGTCCGGGGCCCAAATATGTGCTTGAGCAACAGATTTTGTCTTTTCGAAAACCGTCCAGACCTGCCCTGGGACACACCCACACTGTTGTTCAGTGGGTACCGTGGCTCTTCCCCGGGAGAAAAGCGGCCGGGCCGTGATTTGACTACGAACTGCTATCTAGCTCTGAAGTTAAGAATCTGTGAATGCCTTCAGAGAGTGGACAAGGACTACTTTATTTTTTTGGGGGTGAAATGTATTACAGTATTATCACTGCCGTATACCATATCGTACTGTAACATGAAAAATATATGCCCTTTTTCACATTTTCCGTTCTGTGTATTATAATTTAGTTATTACATTTTTTGGAAGCTTTCCTCGCCGTGCATTCTTGCAGTCAGTCACTTCTTTTTATTCCAACTAAATGCACATAGTATGTTAAATACATATATTTATCACCAGCTACCTGCTACATGTTTCGTTGTTTGTTGCGCCATCTTCATGTAGTTGTTAATTAACTTTGCTTGTTGAGTGTAGATTATTTTGAATCTTTCCACACCGTGCATTCTTGCAGTAAATAACTTCTTTTTATTCCAAATAAGCGCACAAATGTTAAGCACATATACTTATCACCAGCTACCTCCTACATGTGTAAGAAGCACCGAAACATGTAGGAGGTAGTTAGTGATATATATGTGTGTGTGTATATATATATATATATATATAAAACATTATGTGCATTTAGTTGGAATACAAATCAGTGATTCAGTTATTACAATTCAAACGAAAGAACGCACTCAATTTTATTAAAATCACAATATTTTGACAACACAACAGCTGCTGCATGTTTTGGGCCTTACTGGCCCGTCATCAGGGAGTACACATTTTTTACAAAAGAGTTAAAAAATTGGGTGCATTCTTTGGTTCGATTCGTAATAGTTTGTATTTCATCACTTCATGCACAGTGCTGTACCGCCTGTTGATACGGGGTGACAATTTTCGGATAGACTTTAATCAGTAAAACAGTTATGATTGTAGTTAAATGCACAAGTTTTGTATCCCATAATCCTATCAGCTTAAGAGTAATGGAAATACAGCTGCACCAACTCTGTTTATACAGTAATTTGTTTTGTTAGTTAGCAAGCTCTTTGTTTCTGTTGCATTGGAATCATTTGCTACCGTTGAGGGGTTAGAACAGTGGGTTTGTCGAGACATTTGACTGCTTTATTGTGCTAGCAAAGCCTCTGGTAAGACAATTATTTCTAATGTATAAAGTTAATACAAGCCAGGCAGGGGGGAGTTGAGTGATATATTGCAGTTCATGTAGGAGGGGAAATCGATACTCGTGTGAAGTGGGGGGTGTGCTTTTTAAGTGCTTTCACTCCTATATCGCGTTGAACCTACGAAGAGTGCATTTCCAAACCGACAATTGGGAACAAGAGCTTACGATAAATTTGTAATGACAGGGGTGTTGGACTAGTACATTCCACATTTCGAAAATCTAGTTGTCGAGACTGCAAAATTTCCACATCACGAAATTCATATAGGCTTATACACCATACAAACCACGTGTTGTGTAGATGAGGACATACGTACCGCATTTCCTGGATTACGAAACGTACCCTTTATTATTAATAGTTTCCGGGGGGGGGGGGTGGATGTTCGCGGAAGTCTTTGCTAGGTTGAGGGAGGACAGAGGACCACTGTACAGAGCCTGGAAACAGCTGCATTTACTTAAGCTGAATAAATTGATATATGTGTCAAAACATTGTCTTTCTGGTTTCAGGTAATTTTGTGCTTTTACGCAATAAATGACATTATTTAAAACTGGTGTACCCTTATTATAAATTTTAGTCCCCTGATTCAATTCTAGTGTGCTACAAAAAGCAATATTGCAGAGGGTAGTCCCTGAATTTGTAAAGGCTTTCTTTACGTTCCTTCCAAATATCGTATGGTTTCACGGTACAGACACAAATGTAATGAAGACGGTGGTCTTCCGGACGTCTGTTTTGACAAACCTCGTAAGTACTGAACATCACTATGTGAAGACCTGTCACCGAATTCGATTAAAATTTGACACTGCGTCCGGAAGTACGGATATAAATTTGTGTTCCTAAATAAAGTATAGATTTTACTGCTCCGATTTTCACCAAACTCTAACCAACTCAAGGAATTTTTGTCGAATCTCACACATGGGATTTTATCGAAATCGGAAGAAAAATTCAGAAAATGAGTCATCATTTTATTTACGTCTTGCAGTAAATTAGATTTGTCGTGTACAGCATCGATTCCCACAAAATTCACACTTGCTCAACAGAGACGAGTGGAGATCTCTTATACCGATTTTCGCCTGATAGGTCAAGCAACATGGTAGATAATACTGGCAGGAATTCATGTACTCCATTAAATAAAGTATGACACACACAAATGATTTTCACGAAACTCGCTCCTGGTCAACGACTCTTCGTAAAGAATTCATGTAACGAGTTTTGTGAATATCCGACAACCCGTTTAGTCGATGGTTCTAAGTCAGAGACAGACTGACAGGCGGATGGACATTCGTGGTCTCCACCTACGCCCGTTCTCCTTTTGCGCCTCAAAGAAAGCCTAAAAACAAATATCACCAGTGTGTCGCGAGTACCAGAATATTTACATCGAGACAGTTGAAGAATAAAAAACCAACTAGATGTCATTTGTTTTATTTACTTTACTTCTTAGATACTCAACATGTTTCGGGCATTAATATGTCCGTCTTCAGGAGTTTGCGACTATGTTGTTGAACTACCACATTGGCTGTATTGTTCTTGGATTGCTGTGTGTTGGAGTTAGGGTGCGGTTCGGCCCGGATACCACCCTAGCCGAACCGCACCCTAACTCCAACACACAGCAATCCAAGAACAATACAGCCAATCTGGTAGTTCAACAACATAGTCGCATACTCCCGAAGATGGACATATTAATGCCCGAAACATGTTGAGTATCTAAGAAGTAAAGTGAATAAAACAAATGACATCTAGTTGGTTTTTTATTCTTCAACAATCACAATGATGCACGGTCCAATAAGCATCAGATTTGCATGGAGACGTTTGCTCCCATGTAACGTCTAGTCTTTCAGCAATCTGAATGTTATATTGACCCTATCCGCAGTTCGCATATACTTTAAGTAAGTAAACGAACAAAACAAAGGCTTTATACGAAAAGTTTCAATGTGAAGAAACCAAGAGACGCGGAAGTTAAAGTACAGTATTAGAATATAATGCCAAATACATTTGCGGCTATGGAATATTTGGATGAAACCACGGGCACTGAACTATATGGGGAAAATAAAGGTAAAGTTCACCCTAGAAGAGGTTACGAAGGCCCAGAGTTTGAGTATATTTATAGCTATACTCTTTCTTTAACCTCGTGCTGTATGGAGTGGGTGGTGAAGGCCACGCCTCAACCGCTTTACCCCCGGGAAAGACCCTGTATCCATTGTATAGGAGGCTGGGTGGACCCCAAGGCTGGTCTGGACGGGTGCGGAAATCTCGCTTCTACCGGGATTCGAACTCCGGACCGTCCAGCCCGTAGCGAGTCGCTATACCGACTGAGCTGTCCCGGGGACAGTATTGGAGAGAATAACGGAGTGTTAGAAAAGAGACTTCAGGCTGTAATGACTTGAAAGATAAAAAGCTGTGGTCTAGCCAATTGTGCTCAAACCCTTTGGAAAAGGGAATACAATTGAAGTATAACGGCTGCACAGTCTAAAAGGAGTGGAGGTGTTTTGAACGATGTAAGACGTGGCACTAAGCAGAAATGTAGAAACAGAAAGAGGTAATGTGTGATAGACAAAATTAAGGAGCTTGGAAGAAATAGGAAGAACCTTAGTTAAGATACAGAGACATGGATTAATTCGAGCAAGATCTCCAACTGTAATGAATACGTGTAAAACAGAGCGTAGTTCGTTTGAAAAGTGAAAAGGACTTACACTTATTAACGGATGGAGCTTGGGTCACGTACCGACAGGGTTATCTCAGGAGGTGACAAACTAAGCGATTTGGAGAAGAAATCTGATTTAAATAAATTATAAATAGGCTTCAATTGTGTATTCTTGATTAGGAAGCGCATTTTCTCGTTTTGGTTGAAATTTGTTTTCGGTTTGGAGCGTGGGTCTCGAACCCGCGGCCACGTTTGTGAATTGTGTGATTGCCGTAAAAATTACACAATGATTTAGGTGTTTAGGTAAGGTTCCTTTCTTGGACCCAGGGGTCATTAAGATTTTAAGTCTGGGGGCCACGGCTTCCATGATCCGATATGACGTACAAAGGGCCCGTCTATTAAGGCCTAGGTGCATCGGGTCTGAGAAGCCCGAAATCCAACTGCTAATCTATCTATCTATCTATCTATCTATCTATCTATCTATCTATCTATCTATCTATCTATCTATCTATCTATCTATCTATCTATCTATCTATCTATCTGTCTGTCTGTCTGTCTGTCTATCTGTC
>Ga0131853_10005911_pt1 | contig 22089 bp, 6 predicted proteins | sample TergutLab28metaG_FD_92764 | JGI IMG/M metagenome (GOLD analysis project Ga0131853, IMG submission 92764) | Labiotermes labralis P1 segment gut microbial communities from Petit-Saut dam, French Guiana - Lab288 P1 (version 2) (version 2) | ecosystem: Host-associated > Arthropoda: Insects >... | reverse complement strand
TTAAAAATCTTTCGAAAAGCAGCTCATAACGCAAGGGGTCTAGTTTAGTAATACCTAACGCATAAGCAACAATACTGCCTACACCGCTGCCTCTTCCGGGACCAACAGAAATTTTTTGTCTTTCGGCATATGCAATAAAATCCCACACAACTAAAAAATAATCCACAAAGCCCATGCGCTCTATAACACCTATTTCGTACTCGGCGCGCTGCTTGATTTCTTCCGTAATAGTCTTATAACGGTGTTCTAGCCCCTCAAACACGACTTTGCGTAAAAAACTTCTAGTTGTTTCACCTTTTGGCGGCGAAAAAGTCGGGTATAATTTGCCGCGCGAAAAATAATAACAATCGCATTTTTTTGCAATCTCAACTGTATTATCTAACGCATCGGGAACAAAAGAAAATATTTCTTCCATCTCGGCGCGAGATTTTACATGAAATTTTTCTGGCGGAAAATGCTCGCCATCAGACGCCATACCATCAGCGTCCATAGTAACCGCTTGTATAGGTCTGTCTAATTCTTCCATTGAAATTTGCTTTTTAAAAGAAATAGCTTGCAGCACCCTCTGCATTTTCCAATCATCTTTTTTAAGATAATGCACATCGTTTGAAGCAACAAGTTTTACTTTATGCTTTCTAGCAATCTGCACAAGATGCGGCAAGATTCTTTTTTGCTTGTCAATTCCATGGTCTTGTAACTCGATATAATAATCATCACCAAATATTTTTTTGTATTCAATAACAAGCGCGTCTGCCTTATCAAAATTATTTTCTAAAAGCGCACGGGGCAATTCTCCCGCTAAACAAGCCGACAAGCAAATTAAGCCCCCTGCATATTGCTTTAATAATTTTTTATCAATTCTAGGCTTTCCATAAAACCCCCGCGTATACCCGTAAGACGATAACTTAACTAAATTATGATAGCCTGCCTCATTTTTAGCCAATAACACAATATGCGACAAGGTAGGCGCTTTGCCGTCAATATACTGTTTAAAATCCATATCGTCACACAGATACAATTCGCAGCCCACAATCGGCTTTATTTTAAACTCTCTTTTATCATGCATAAACTCATAAAAATCCGCGTCCTTGTCCGTATACTTTACCGCCGCTTTACAAAACTCTAACACCCCATGCATATTTCCATGGTCAGTAATTGCCACCGCACTTTGCCCCAATTCACCTACATGCGAAAACAGCCGCTCCATCCGAGTAGCCCCATCCAGCATGCTATATTGCGTATGAAGATGTAAATGCACAAAATCTTTCATAAGAATTTATCATGCATAGAATAACACAATAACACCCCAAAAGCAACTGTTTAATATGCTTTTGGGGTGTTATGAACTAATTTACTATTTATCAAGTAGCGTTTTTGCGAATTGGAAAGTTTACTTTCCAATCGCACAAACGCGCCCGCCGCAAACGGTTTAAAACCCCGCGGACTCTGCCTTGGCACCGTCGCCGTAAGGCGACGGGGTCGGGGACTTTGCCACGGGGTTTAAAACCGTTTATTTTAGGTATCCACAGTACACGCGACTTCTTCGCCGTCGCTTAGTGCTATTTTATTTATAGATAATTCATATGCTATCCTGACTTCTTGTTCGGTTTCTGAAAACTTTTTGATATATTCGCGACTTTGGATTCTTCCGCAGATTTTTAATTTTTGACCAACTTCGACACTGCGAACAAAACGGGCGTTTCTGCCCCATGCAATACAAGGGATATAATCAGATTTATTGTATGCGCGATTAACGGCTAAAAGCAAATCGCAAATTTCGCGGTTAAACGGCGTAGTGCGGTAAATCGGAGATTTACAAATATATCCCGAAAGCTCTGCCATGTTGGGATTGTCGCTTTTTTCCTTTTCGCAAAAATCGCGTACAAACACCGTAAGCATCAGTTTACTTTTATCACCGACAATTTTATTATAGCTTCTAAACTGTCCGTTTAGCGCCATTGAAGAATCTAACGATAAATCCTGCCCTTCCATAAGTCTTTCGCTAACAGTAACAGGAATAATATCAGCTTGGTTAGAAAGTCTTGGTACTTTTAAATTAAACTCGTAAAAGCCTTCGCCGAATAGCTCGTGGCTATAGACGGGTGTGCTGTCTACGGTTCCGCTTAAAAAAACCTTGTTGCTGGTTAGTATGGTTTCTGTGTTCATCTGTTTATCACCTCTTAATTTGTTTTCCGTTTTGGTCAATTGTAAAGTTTTCTCTATGAATCATCTCGCCCACCGTTACTAGTTCTAAGCCTCTGTTTCTAAGACCTTGAATGATGGCAGGAAGTGCTTCTAGCGTGTTGCGACCGTCATTGTGCAGTAATATTATACTACCTGCGCCGGCTTGTGTCAATACCCGCGTTGTTAAATCGTAAGAGGACAAGTCCTGCCAATCTAACGAATCAACATCGTATCGAATCGTAAAGAATCCCAATCTTTCTGCTACTGATAGTACCGTATCGCTATACTCGCCAAACGGCGGGCGGAATAAGTCGATTGGGTTACCGGTAATGCCTTGAATAATGGACACAGAGGAATTTAACTCAAATTCCATTTGCCGCTCTCTTAATCGCGGCATTCGTGAGTGAGTATTAGAATGTGTCCCAATCTCAACGCGTCCTGAACTACTTAACGCACGCAAATACTCGCTGTGTTTTTCTGCCCAAGAACCTATGACAAAATATGTAGCGCGTGCGTCTTGCTCTTCTAGCACTCTTAGAATGTCCAGCGCATGTCCTTCGCCCCATGAGGCATCAAACGAAAGCGCGACAACTTGCGCATCTGTAGCAACTGCGTTGATAGGGCTTAGGCGCGTCGTTTGGTTGCTAAAGACTCTTGCCGCATTTGTACAGCTTACCGCCACAATCGCGCCCACAAGAATCAGCACCGCCGCCGCCGCCAAAATCGCACTGCGTCTTTTTATCAGCACAAACTTCATGCTGCACTCCTATTCTATCAATGTTTTTTTTGGGTTTCTTAACTCTCTTTGTCGAAAAATGTCGAACTTTGAGAGAAAGAAAAGAACATAATAGAAAAAAATTCTATCATTGTCCTATATGTATGTGGAGAAGTAGATAGATATGATAGTGAATAGATAATTTTGTTCGTATAAATTCTTAACTGTTCAAACATACTAACCACATGAAAAGAAAAACAAAAATTTTAATTATGCTTTTAGCCTTAGCGCTTACCCTTCCACTGCTCTTTGCCGCTGCTAACCTTAGCGATACGGGACGGGTAATCTCGTGGGGTGTGTCACCAAACAAACAAGAGCGCACACCGCAAATTCCTGACGGAAGCGGTACAATGATGGAAAAGCATGGAGCTATTTTTACAGGCGATACATCTCTAAAAAAAGTGTATTTTACATTTGACTTAGGTTACGAGGCTGGCTATACAGCAGAGGTTTTGGATATTTTAAAGGAACACAACATTCAAGCCGTGTTTTTCTTGTGCGGAAACTATCTTAAAGAAACAGAATTAATGCAGCGAATGATTAGTGAAGGTCATTTGATTGGCAATCACACAGATAGACACAAAGATTTGCCGTCACTTGATAACGACGGAATTACAAAAGATATTGCCGACTTTAAAACACAAATGGACACGCAGTACCCTAACACTACAATGAAGTTTTTCCGTCCCCCATCGGGTAAATTTTGCGAAAGAACTTTGCGCATTGCAAAAGAACAATCTTACACCACCATGATGTGGTCGATTGCCATTGTCGATTGGGGCAAAACCCCTATTGATGCAACTGCCAGCGCCAAAAAAATTACCGAGCGAATTCACCCGGGCGCAATCATTTTATTACACATCACCAACAGCGGTATGCCAAAAATGCTGCGTGAATTACTACCGCAGGTGATTGATAAAGGGTACGAGGTTGGAAGAGTAAGTGATATTTAACAAGAAAAAAATTATTTAGTATAAAGAAACCAAGCCAATCTTATCTGGATTGCTTCGCCCTTAAATCAAATCTCATGTAAATGTTTGCAAGGGCAGCTTGCGACTGAAACATAATAAAAGGTTATGAATTATCAATGCAGACAGTTTGAGTTATCTTTAATAATCCCCGATTTCTTGACATCATCAAGGTCTATCATTGTATTTATAATTACTGCTTTTGTATACAAACTCTCATGTCCCTTTGGTATTTCGTCTTTCATAAAATATTCTTTTTGAATACGATGCTCTTTTAGCATATAATAATCACCTGCAAGCCACCCACATCTACTCATTATAGTAGTAGTATATGGATAGCCGTTATTCTCAATCGCTATCACTGCATTTTGGTCTTCTTTTTGTAAGTGCTTTATCAATTCACCTATCGTTAAGTTTTCTTCTTTCATTATATTTTTCTCCTTTGTGCAAATTATATTATCAAAAACTTTTTTATATTGCAAGCAAAATCACTATTCTAGCACAGATATATTTCTAGTGATTTTTATTATAATAATATTATGCTGCTAAACGAACTCATATCCAATAAACTAGAAAAAATTAGAAAAGACAAAAAGTTGGGTGTTTATACGCTTTGTAATAGGGCGGCTATTTCTTATGAAACTTACCGTAGCATTAGAAACAACAAAAATAAAGATATATATCTCAGAACTTTGCTTATCATATTAAAAACACTAGATGTCACAGCGGAAGACTTTTTCAGCGACCCGCTATTTAATAGCGATGAACTAAATATAGATTTTAAATAGAAAACATACTCATTTCATGAAATAATATAAAAGGTAAGAGATTCTAAAACCGAATCTCTTACCTTTTATTTGCACCTTCAACCTTCTGCCTATTTTTTAACTTGTTTTAAATTCCATATGCCGTTTGCATAATCCCTTATAGACCTATCGGAAGAGAATCTGCCAGCCTCGGCGATATTTGCTAATGCCATTTTGTTCCACTTTGACTTATCTTGATATGCTTTATCAAGTTCATCTGCGGCGCGCAAATAATCGTCAAAATCGGCTAAACACATGTAAGGGTCAGCGATGGTAGCGCTGCCTAGTACCAAATAATTAGCAATGTCCATAAAACTCTCACCCGCAAAACCGTCTTTTAAGGCGTCAATGATACGAGCAATGGACTCGTTTTGTGAAAAATAAGTACCCGCATGATAGCCTCTTTTCCATAGCGCCACAACTTCGTCCGAACTCATACCAAAAGTAAAAATATTATCCTTCCCTACCGCTTCGGCAATCTCGACATTCGCGCCGTCCATAGTTCCTAAAGTAAGCGCACCGTTTATCATAAACTTCATGTTGCCTGTCCCAGACGCTTCTTTTCCGGCTAAAGAAATTTGCTGACTAACCTCTGAGGCGGGAAAAATTCTTTCGGCTTTGCTGACATTGTAGTTTTCTACAAAAACAACATTAAGTTTTTTTGCAATGGAAGGTGTTTTTAAAATCTCTGCGCGCAAACAATTTATAAGTTGAATGACTCGTTTTGCATGATAGTAGCCGCCTGCCGCCTTTGCGCCAAAAATGAAGGTTTGAGGTGTGACAGGCTTATTAGGCTCATCTTTTAATATCAAATATTGGTGAATAATGTGCAAGCAATTTAAAAGCTGCCTTTTGTACTCATGCAATCGTTTGACTTGCGTATCAAAGCGGCTTTCTGGATTGATTGCTATATCCATCGTACTTTTCATGTATGCCGCAAACGATTTTTTGTTATTCGCTTTGATTGCCGCCAATTTGTTTTGGACAGATTTATCGTCAGCAAACTTATGCAAAGCTGTCAATTCTGCCGCGTCGCGCATAAACTTATCACCGATAAGTTCTTTTAAAAATTCTGTAAGTTCGGGATTTGATTGGCAAAGCCATCTGCGGTAAGCAATGCCGTTGGTCACATTTTTAAATTTTTCTGGACTCAATCTATAAAAATCCGAAAAAATAGTTTCTTTAATAATCTCGCTATGCAGTGCTGCTACTCCGTTTACAGAATGACTGCCTATTACACACAAATTTGCCATGCGCACTTGCCCATGACCTAGTACACGCATATGCTCGATACTGCCCCAATCGCCGCCCGTTTTTTTGTCTGCATCTATAGTAAACCTGCGGTCAATTTCCTTTAGAATCATATGGATACGAGGTAATAATGAGGACACAAGCCCCTCGCTCCATGTTTCTAACGCTTCGACAAGCACTGTATGATTAGTGTACGCCATGCACTCGGTAGCAGTTTTCCACGCGGCATCCCAGCCATAATCGTATTCGTCCATTAAAATGCGCATAAGTTCGGGGATAGCAAGCGCAGGATGCGTGTCGTTTATATGAATAGCCGCAAGAGAGGAAAAATTGTCTAGGTTAGCGTTGTTGCGTAAGTGGTCGCTGATAATGTTTTGTAAGGAAGCTGACACCAAAAAATATTGCTGGCTAAGTCGCAATTGCTTTCCGCTGTCATGGTCGTCAGAGGGATAAAGCACTTTTGAGATAATCTCTGCATTAGTTTTTGCATGCATTGCCGCCATGTAGTCGCCTTGCGAAAAAGATTTCATATTAAAATCCCCCGCTGCGGTAGCGCGCCAAAGACGCAAAGTGGAAACACCGTCACTTTCATACCCAGGAATCATTAAATCATGCGCCGACGCTTCAATAGTTGTCGCATCGTTGTGATAAAATTTAATTTTTCCGTTCTCAAACATTTGGTCAACCCAACCGCCTAAATGAACCAAAAAACTTTTATCGCTTCGCGGCATTAAGTACACTTCGCCTGTATCAAGCCAATTGTCGGGCAATTCTACCTGCTGGTTTTCGACAATTCGCTGCTTAAACAAACCATAGTCATAACGGATAGAAAAACCCATTGCCGGATAATCCTGCGCCGCTAAACTATCCATAAAGCATGCCGCCAATCGCCCCAAGCCACCATTGCCTAAACCGGGGTCTTTTTCCATCTCGTACAATTCATCCAAATTAAATTTATGAGATTGTAAAGCCTGCCTTATAGCGTTCTCTAATCCTAAATTATATAAGCCGTTTTTTAAGATACGACCAACCAAAAACTCCATACACAAATAGTACACGCGTTTGGCTTTTTTCTTGTTAACCCTTTTATTAAACTCTTGCTTTTTTCTAAGCATTACATCGCGCGTAACCAACGCCAATGCTTTATACATTTGCTCTTTAGTCGCCTTTGCGGCACTTACCGCAAAATAGCGGCTTAATTTGTCTTCAATTAGCTTTAACACTTCTTTTTCACTATAACTCATTTTTTTCTCCTTTTTCTCGCAGTCCAAAAGAATAGACTACTCCCACCCATTATACCCTTTATCTATTATTCAGTATACACTACTAAATTGAAAAATGTCAAATTTAATTTTAGAGTTTTTTGTGCAAAGAAAAAAAAGATAACCCCCTAAATGCATATCTAGGGGGTTATCTTTTTTCTCTTAAGTATTGTATTGTCCCCTTCCCTCTCTAACTCCCTTCCTTCTCAACTTTTACAGGTCATCGTCATTGAATTGTGGTGTTGGAGTTGAGTTGATGTGACCTTGTGCGAAGTGGTTGGCTTGTTGAGTCATGTGGGGGTTTGTGTTGTAGGGTTGTGGGGGTGGTGTGCTTTGACCTGCGCCTAGCATCATGGCTGGCGGCGGGGGGGTGGCGGCACCACCGGTGCCTAGCTGCATGTGTTGAGAGTACATGGGTTGGTTTGCTGCTGTGTCCAATAGGCCGTAATTTGGCATGTAAGAGGCATTTGCTGAAGCTGCAAGGCGCAGTTGTTCTTCTTCCATTTCTAATTCGGCTAAGAGTAGTGCCTCAATTTCACTTCTGATTCGTTTTTTGCGGCGAAGGACTGCTAAGATAATTATTAGAGCAATTAGTAAGAGGATAATAAGTCCTAGTAATACACCGTAGATAATAGGGTGTGCCTGTACAGAGCCCCAAAATCTTATGAATATATTAGGTCGCTGTAAATCGTTGTTGCGCGCTGTAAACGAAAGCGTATGTATCGTACTTGCATCGCGTACTTCAACTATGATTTGCGAGAAGCCTGAGCCTGCAAAATTAAGTACCATTTCGCCGCCGCTTAACGACGCTGCAACAATAACAGTCCTTACTGACCTTACTGAAACCAGTGTAAGTTCGTCACCTTCAGGGTCGGTGATAAATTGACTAGCGCGCAAACGGAATACATTTGTGCCGTCGCCTCCAAATACATGGTAGTCTTCAAACTGCTGCATAAGTCTAGGCGGCAGGTTGTGGACAATACGCACGGGGAAGGTGCGCCATACCCTGTTTACGACAGCGTCTGTCCGTAAGCCCAGATGTGCGTCAACATAGGTTAAATCGCCCGTTGTTAAGCTATTCCCTCTTATTGCCCAATTGATTGAGGACACATCTAAGTTAGGGTTGTTGTAATGGACTCTAAGGTCGTCAAGCGTAATCGGCAAGTCGTTATTCTCTATCCGTCTGCCGTTTGCATAAATCGCAACGGCAGTAGTGCTTCTGTCTACTAAATCAAGTCCGTAGATATATAAGCCTGCCGCATGATTAGCTCCCGTATGGTTACGGAAAGCATCGGTGCGCCATACAGTATCATCAAAGCTGTTAAGAACTCTTTGCGCCGTAATGCTGCGGGTAGTAAACTGCGGTATACCGACTTCGTTAGGCTGAACATCTATAGGATTTTCGGTTACTGTAACTCTGAATCTTACAATCAAAAACTTATCGTTATCAGATACATCGCGGTTATGCGCCCGTATCCGCTCGATTTGCTCTATCGTCAATTCGTCAAAATCAGTGACACTAAATCCGCCGGGGAAGAACTCCGGTATCAAAGGACTAGGTCCGTCAGCTATCATTAAGTGGAACTCAAAGGTGCCAAACTGAGCGGGACGGGGTGCGACATTCAGTGTTTGACCGTCAGGAAGCAGCGTCACAAAAGCAAGGTCATTTTGAACTACCGGCGCAGGGTTAGCAACCCTAAGCCATGTGGGTGACATACCGCTTGAAACAGCGTCACCATAATCTCTATCGGTAATAAAGTCTAAAATGTTTACGCTGATAGAAGGCAAAGTACCGCCTATACCGGTTTGACCGCCTCTAACAAACACATCAAGCGTCGCTATACCCGTTTGAGGACAGACATTGCTATTGTTAGGGTTAAATTGGTCTTTTAACTCAGGGGCAGAATTACCTGTAACCAAAGTGATTCTAAGCGGTCTATTTGTCGCTCTGCCTGTTACTGAAGCTAAGTGCAGGAATATATCCTCGCTTGTGCCGCGCCTTGTAGTCAACGCATTTAGGGCTAGTGACATATTAGGAATTTGACCGGCTGCAACAGGAACGGAAGATACCGTAAACAGACGATGTTCGTCACCTTCTCTATCCCTAACACTGCCAACCGTTATCATGTCTGCTCTATTATTAGTAAAGTAACAAATCGAGCTAAGGAAGTAACGCCATGTGCCTTGAGGGCATGGAGCAAAGCGAAGCCTGTCACTTCTTGCATAGTTATCTAAAATCAAGTCATTGTGGTCTAAAATAGTAGGGATATCCAAAATAAACGGTCTGCCGTACTCTAACACAATAGTCAATTCTAAATCATTCGTAGTAGTATTTCTTGTAAAACGCATATTAGACGACAATTCGTTTTGGTCGGTAAATGTCGGTGTCGACGCATGAACAATAACCCATACATCTGTATATACCGTTCTGTTAGTACCGTCTTGAGTATTATCTACATGATTGTTTAAAGCATCTCTTGCATAAATACGGTGAACCATAACAACCGGCAGATGTGACGCAGTCACAGCGCCAAAGTCAGGACGGTGATTGATTGTAAAATGTATCGCAGGATTGCCGTGTGCATCAAATGCAGCATCAAAATCAAACCTAACAGCGCCGCAGCCCATGTAGGAAAGCGTGTCTTCTCTTCTAAAGCCGCCTGACACTGTATTATTATTAAACAGCGTAACTGTAAACATTTCCACAATCCGCACATTGCTAATCCACACACTGTCATTTACATCAGGGTCGCGGAACAGCGCCCTGTCATTGTAGCGGTGAGCCTGCCTTCTTTCATACACAGCATAAGTACGGCTCATGCCCCTCTCGCCATGGAAATACAAGAAGCTGTCATCTACAAACGAATTAGTAAACGCGCCTGTGTTGTTTATTGTATTGCCTATTGCAACGGGCAATGAGTTTTGAATACGCATATTTAAACGGAAAGAACGCTCTTGAGAGTTATCAACAACCGCATCGCATTTTGAAATTCTTATCAAAATGGGTAAAGCAGCCAAAGTACCGCCGAAAATATTAGTACGCATGAGAGGCAATAAACGAATCGTGCAGCCGGAAGGTGTAAACCCAAAGCTGTGCCTGTCAACAAAGCGCCAAAACTCTGTTACGCCTGCCGCAACCACATTAGGGTCGTAAAAACGAGTCAGCGTAGGTGCCGTGTTTAATGCATTTTGAGTAAGTGAAGCAACTCTATGTTCTGCGCCTACATCACTTATAGCAAGAACACCATGACCGCCTCCTGCGCCGCCCAGCGTAATCAGTGAATACACTGTGACATTGTACCTTGCATTTAGCGCGCCAAAGTCACCGTCCACGATTACAGGAACACCAACTCCTGCTGCTTGCGCATAACGCGAAACAAGCTGAATCTCAAAAGGATTTTGCGCGCCTCTGCCCGCGTCTACCGCATCTACAGTAGCTTCCATCACTTCATTTACCGGACCGCGCCAGAGTAATTCGTTTCTCTCTACTATTACGCGAAGTCTAATCTGCGTTACGCCCGCGCCGTGAGGGTCAAGCACATCAAAGATAACCATGCTGTAATCTGCAGGATTTTGCGTAGTAGGCGCATGGAAATTCTGCGCTGTTAAAGTAAAGTAACGAATAGTAGCGGACGCGTTGAAAGCAAGCGTTACATAGCCGTCAGAATTTCGGTTTGTACCGCCGATGTCGAAGAATCCGATACCCTTGTTGCGCAAATTCAGAAGAAGGTTGTCGCCTCTATCAGGGTCATCTACAAAATCAAGCAATTGGAACACACGGGTTTGACCTACGCGCATTGTTGTTGTGTAGATATTTAAATCATTAGCAAAGTCTGCATCACTGTCAATACTTAGCTGTCTTTCTACGTCATTCCATCTAGAAATAGGAGTGTTTCTTGCAATAGGCGGAGTTGACTCAATTTCAATTCGTAGTGTAAGCGTAACTCTGCTGCCGTGCTGCTCGTCAAAAATAGGAATTATTACAGTAAGACCGCGTACAAATGCCACTGCCGTAAAGGTAAGCGTCAACGCCTGATTGCCGCTGCCTGCACCTACAGGAATATCTGTAAGCATTCTGTTTCGCGCTTCAACCTGTAAAGGGCTGTTTCCGACTAGACCCATTTGCACTGCGCCGCCTTGAGGCGTCATAAATCTAAGAGCAGCAGTATCAAAACGCAATGACCAAGGCACATCGTCATCAGCCGCAATAAAGCTGCCCATATGACCGTCACCGGGGGTATGGCTGCCGGCGCTAGTGCGCAAACAGTTGTTGGCTGCAGTAGACCACCAGCTTGTCATATCAAAGTCAGCGTATGTCCTTGACGCAAAGCGGTTATAGACAGTAGCGCCGCCGGAAAGGACATTATCTCTGCCCGCCATAAACGCATCATAGTCTGCAGTAACTAAAGTAAAGCTGTCGCCTGAGCGCATAGTAATCGTTTGAGTACCCATCACAACATTGTCATGCAGCGTAGGCACGGCATTGCCGAATCTAATATTTACAGTGACAGTCGCTTGGTTGTTGCCTGAATCTCTAAAGGTAAGCGCGATAGTAAACGCTATCTGCCCTGCCGGAACTCTTGAGGGTCTATTACCTACATTTAAGACTACCGCAGTAGGATTTTGCGCGTCGTTCAATGTCGGCGTGACCAAGTTTTGTTCGGCGGAAGTTAAATCCGCATGACGGTGCGTCACGGTCATAGACACCTCGTATATTACATCGGTAGTCAGTCGCAGTAAGTCGTAGTCATGGTTACAAGGACCTACACAGTCAGAAATCCAATCAAGGATTTCTTGTCTTGTCATAAAGTCAGACGCGCCCAAGCCGCCCATTCTTGCATCGGGGTTAACAAATAATTCTGCTAACGATAAGGTTCTTTGGCTAGATGCATGCACCGTCAAGTTACGGACAGGGTTGCCCACAACATTTCCGCTCTCACCATCAGAAGTAAACGCCGTATTAACCTGTAAGGGGGAATTTCTAATAAACACCCTTATCACTACCGCATGCATTGAAGAATTAAAGAATCCGCTGGACATAAAGTCATCATACATAATCAGCGTTAACGGGAAGTAATTTAAACCGTTTGTCGCACCGGGTCTTGTGCAAACGCGCAGGTTGTAACGAGCGCGCCAATATGCCTCATCTTGAGTGCCGGCTACATTGTCAATATTAAGCTGCATTTGTCTTATAGGAACAATCGAGAAGCTAGTCGCGTCCCCGCCTAAATTCCCTTCCGGCGTCATAAGATTAGTAACGCGGAAGAAGTTTTCAAAGCCAGCATTAGGGTTAAAGTCATTGATACTGCCTTGATTCTGCAACACTTGATTCATGTTAGCAATACCGCCAAAATATCCATACCTTATCGAGTTTGCACCCGTCGTTGAGGAATTATTACCTAAATTATTAAAGCGGTTTACAAGCGCGGAACTATGCGTAAAGTCAAAACGAAGGCTTGCCGCCGAGAACAACGCTCTCTCACGGTGAGTATAATGCAATGCCGGATTATACGGACTGCGAATATCGTTAGCGTGAATAGTTTCGTTAGTAAAGTTAAAGAAATGCTGGTGGGTAGACGCCCAATTGACTACACCAGCGTCAGTTTGAGGACGCAAATCTACTACCCTTGCACCAAGACGCATATCAGTCACTACATCAATTGAAGGGGTTGAATTATATATCGAACCTGTAGGACCTCCGCCGGTAACATCCATTAAATCATTTTCTACCATCAGCGGCACATCTACCACGATAGGGTCATGCGAACTTACTCTGTTTCCGCTTGAAAGCGTCCAAGATGCTACACGGACACTTAGCGTCAAATTATTGCCGCGGATATGATTTTTTCTTATCTCTAGTCCCGAAGTAACATCAATGTGCGTAGCAGCGCTTAGCGTAGGCGCTATGACATAACCTACAGCAGGATTGAGATTACAATTGCCGGAGCCTGCACTGTGACGAACTAAACGGTCGCCCATATTAAAGGGATTGTTAATATCATGGAAAGCAGCACCTTGAGAGAACTGCACCGTAATATAAGGATTTTGGTGGAAAGTAGCGCCCGTCCAAACCCTTGTGCCCGAACGCAGGGATAAATCCACAAACGCAGCGTGTGCTTGCGGGCTTCCGTCACCTGCAATGGTAGGAATGGTACTTGAAGGATTAGATGCTAAGCCTACACCGAATTGGGCAAAGCTGCCGTCGATTGAACTTCTCCATGCTGTTGCAAAATATGCAAACGGAACATGGATAGGTGTAGCAGAACCGCCTACCGAAAGTCTTCCCGGCACAGTTATGCCGTCAAAGCGAATCGGACCAGGATTAGGCGCAGCAGAACTTCTCACCGAAACATGGTTGCTGACAGTAGGTGTGCCGGCTATAACAGAATCAATATGATAGCCGCGCAGCTCGTGCTGACGGTTAGGCATTTCGGTAAAGTTGTTAATAATAGTACGGGTTGTTTGAACAAAATGCACAGTCTGACTTCTTACAGCTGTGTTAGGAACACCCGGAGCACCAAAGCCGCCTACTGTGCCTATTACATCGTCTGCACCAATGCGCAATTCTTGGTTAGAATCCGCCATCATAAATTCGACTCTGACTGCCGAACGCGGGAAGTTATCGCCAAAGCGGACACGAAGCGCCCAATGATAACTAAGCGGTGTTGTGCCTGAAGGTCTATTTGCAAACGGCGCATAACCGTAATTGGTTCTTGCGATATAGGTAAACTCAAATACACCAGCAGGGATTCTGCCGTCCGTCCAACCGCCTTGACCCATTAAAGGATGAGAGGCGGGCAAGAATACACGCATAAAGTCAGGGGTTGAAATGGGTGAAGCGCCTGTACCCGGCACACTCCAATTACCAAAGCCGGGTGTCATAGTAAAGTTATCCTCGCTGGTATAGAAAAACTCAGGAAGAGTCGGTCTTTGATTCCTTAAAGCAGGATTTAATGCAATCGGTATCATGTGCTGCATACCGTCAGGGTCTAAGCCTAATACTCTTGTATTAGCAGCATTAGAACCCGGCAATATACCTACAATGCCCGGTGAAGACACAAAGAATGCTTCCGCAACTCCGCCGTCACCTTCTACAATCGAGATGTAATGCCCCGAAGGCAGTGCCACAGGCAACGCATTTCCACCCTCGTCAGTGCCAACCTCAGCGCGGTAGTCAAAAGCAGATAGATTAAATTCTACCGGCGAATTATATATCCTTACTCTAATAAGGGATAAAAGCCCGCCGTCAATTTCACCGTCAGTTATATTAAATGTCACCCACACACCGTTAGTGATTCCTTGTGTGGACGAAACAGCCGTAAGACGCATAACCATGTGCCCCGCATTAACGCCCGTACCGGGAGCTAATTCAGCCCGCACAAAATCTGCACCCAAATGAATCCAATTGCTTTGGTCCATTAGCTGGTCTATGTTTGAAACAGGGTTTCTTACAGTAATAACCTGCATACTGCCCACAAACGACAATATATCATCATCAGCATCAGTTGCCAATTGGTCGGCTCTTAATTCTACCACAGAATCCAGAGTAGCACTCGTTACAGCCATCGAACGAATACTGCCTGTCATAGGACAAATGGTAAACTCAGGCGCAGTGTTAATAACCGTAACCATAACAGCTACTGTAACACTTGAACCCATAGAGTCTTCAATTTCAAGCTCGAACACAGTAGAAACTTCACGGTTTCTTGCTACTGCAGTAATAGTAACCTGAGTAGACGCGCCAAAAGAACCGGACTGCATTTGCATAGTAACATAGCCAGCACCCGTAGAAGGCGTAACTTCCATATTGTTAGCGTGGTTAAATGCTAAACGGTCATTAAATACATTGGTAGTATCTACCGTATTAAAGAATCCAAAGCCCTCTGCATGCCGTATTAAAGACGAATTATTCATTACAGCCGCAACAGCCTCTTGCCTTGCAATACCTGCCGGGCTGCGGGGATTTACTAAACTTCTGTCCATAGAAGCTATCGCATAAACATCGTTATCATCAGCAAAGTCGTACACTGAGAATGTCACCGTAGCATTGCGGTATAAATAAACATTAATAACACCGCCGTTTGCATGCCACGCTTTTTCACCTATTGAAATATCACCGTCCAGCGAATCAAACGACGAAGAAGAAATAGCTGCAGGTCCGGAGTTTAGAACACCAATAAGCAATCTTGAATCCGTGCGCAAATATTCTTCACTAGGCAATAGTGACGCTTGTGCAGGGTCAAACCTAAAGCTTTCTCTAATGCTTTGTATGCGTAAGGGAATCTCTAAGTTGTATCCCATAGTAGAGTGCAGCGCGCGAACCCTTAGCCCATAGAATGCTATTACCTCAAATGCACCCGAGAACGGGTCGTACTGCGGTGTAGTATTGTTTAATAAATTAGGGAAAACATGACCCAAAGTTAAAGCTTCAGTTGAAGAAGCCATGTCACGGAATAATCCCCTAGTTCTTGCAAAAGCTATCTCTGCCGCAGTAAAGTGGCTTATTACCACTCTTGGCAAGAACATAGGAACAAGCTCTATCTCGAAGAATCTGCTAAAGTTAGTTTCACCGCCGCCAAAGTTGTAGCCGACGCCGTTTAAAAATCTTCTTTGAGTTTGATTACCAATCTCTAAATTTGTGTTTAACACCGCAGGCGTAGTTCCGTCTAACTGCGTCGCACGAAGGTTATTAGCCCCCAACGCACGCCAATCTATAAAGATACCCTCTTCTAATGCACGGGTAGCCAATTGAGTCGTACTTCCGGGTATCGCCGTCCAATGAGTACCGGCTGCTCCCGGTATTGCAGCCAACGGTGCAAACGGTCCTCTTCCTAAGCCTGCACCTATAAAGCCTGCTGAGTTTAAAACAGCGTTCATGCTAGGGATATGAGTACCCGCGCCAAACGGCGTAAAGTATTGATAGCCGCCACCGCCCCAAATATTAGTAATAGGGTTTAAAGCTGCCTCCGTAGAAACACCGGCTTCCATCGAAATATTACCGGGGCGCGTTTCTAATTCGCCCACTGCCCCTGCCCTGACTGATATAGCAATCGGCAGCCAAATACCTAAGTCACTAGGATTACCCTCATCTCTAATCCTAACCAGGATATAGAAGTGACCCATGCCGGCAGTTCTTCTGCCTTCTAAGTATTGACTTCTTGAAGGTCTAAGACCTGTTAAAGCTATTGATTGTCCTGCACCTATAATATTGGCTCTTACCATAGCGCCGCTAGCACCTGCATGCGCTGTATCAAACAGCGAAGGCGCATTATCTGTAGGCAAACGAGTCACCAAATAAGGACTAAAGCCTGTAGGTATCGTACCTTGAGCATGACCAATCGTACCTATGCCGGAACGGTAATTAAACGCGTCCTGCGATAGACTAAACGGATGGTGCGGCGCTATACCGTCATTCTGCCATAAACCCTCTCTAGGACCGTTCCGTGTAAGCTGGTTGTTCATGGCCGCATATGAGAAATTATCCCTGGCACCTGTAGGCAAAAGCGCGTTGTTTAGCTGCACACCCATAGGGTCTACAGGCATCCACTCACGGGCGGGAACAACAATATCCACAATCGAAATCGCGTTGCCGTTAGGGTCAACCGCAAAGTCTGAAAGCGAAATTTCTCTTACTTCACCGACATCAATAGTTTCAACTAAAAAGTTTGACAGCCTAGTCCGTACATTATCCACCCTAAAGGCAACATATACAGGAATAGGTCCTGCGTGACGCATCAAAGAATTAACTGTGCTGTTTTCACGCAATTCAACATACGCCCTAAAGTAGAAGAAGGTTTGAGGGAAGTTGCCGTTAGCAATATTTATTTGCAAGCTTGAAGCATGAACACCTAAAGGTGCAGCAGAAGAAGTAGAACCAATCGAAATTAAGCCGCCCTGTGTATTAGGCAGATAAATGGGTCTTTCACTAACTGTAGAAAATACTGTCCTGTCATAAAGCGAGTCTACTGCCGAGAAGAAATCCGACGCATATACCGAAAAGCTGGTGCCGGGGACTATGGGTCTGTCTATCCACATCGTAATACCGTTAGGACTAATGGGGTTAAAGCGCATAGGTGTAGCCGCCTCGCTAGGAGTCGTCCACGCGCCAAAAAGAGGATTGTCAACACTCACCTCTACATGAGTCGTTGCCCTTCCTACCCTAAATCCACGGTCTACATTAGTATATAGATGTCCGGCTGGCTCGTCCGACCAAGGGGAAGGATAACCCGAAGGCCTCCAGCCTTGAGCCTCTACCTCAATTCTTATCCTTACCCAGCCTATAACACCGTCGCGGTTTCTTAAATCATTATTCCCAAAGAAAAGACTGTTTCTGACCCTTACATAAAAATATCTTGTCGCCATGGCTCTGACTTCAGTAATTCGCAAGCCATTGGCATCACCGTCCCATTGTAAGAAGTCAGTCGCAGGCTGCGCCAAAGATGCAGTTAAGAAAATACCGACATTTCGTGACACACCGTAAAACTCTACCAAATTTGAAGACTGAATATTATTATGACCGCTAGGTATAAGAGTATTGCCGCTGTTGCCGTCAATAAGATTTAACCTATCCATTTCAATCGAAGTACTGCGGTAAAAGTTTAGCGGCACATAGTCGCCTATCGTTCTTACTCCTACACCCTCAACCTCTTCAACACCGCGAATCACCGAGAAAACAGGCACAGTCGTAGGCTGTGCGGGGGGCTGAGTTACAGTAAAGATAATATGCACAATTCTTGTGCCGCCGATACCCGTTTGAGAATCGGCAGTATTAGCAAAATGCGTATGTAAATGCCCGTCGTTAGCAGGGGAAATTTCACGCAATTGTACAGCAAGCCTTAATAGATAAAACTGTGCCGCAAATGCACCCGCGCCCACATGAATCGTAACAGACTCACCAAAGGCAGATAACGCACCGCCCGCCGAATTTAACGACGGCACAATCCTTCCGCCTTGAGAATCACTAAGCGAAACAATATCAGAGAACACCGCCGTGTCTAAATATGTATCATGCTCACTGGGCAGGAAGAATTGATTTGCCCGTATAGTTAAATTATCACCGGGGTTAACAGAACGCATCGCCCACAACACAGGGTAGGTAGAACCCGTCAAACCGTTAAAGTTCCACAAATGTCCGTCAATGCTGGTATCCTGCGGCACAACTGTCGAAGGTACACGACCCACTCTTGTTTGAGTCGCATTGTTATAGTAGATACCCTCAGTATTACCCGCATTGTCAGTCCAGCCGCCTGTCCTTCTATAAGCCTGAACAGGCGTTGTTAAAATAAATCTTACCCACGAGGTTATACCCACATTGTTTTCTATCTGCATCCAAAAGCTGGTGTTTTGTGCAAACGCTAAAACCTGCGTAACAGAGACTGTCGTTCTGGCGGCATTTACCGTCCATGCCAAATGATACCTTGCACAGCGGTTAGTATTTGCCTCTAAGAATATACCTGTTCTATTAGCATCAAGCGGATTGCCGCTAACTGTGTCAAAATTTAAAAAGCGTAAGGAAGTAACAGTCGTATCAGGGTCAACAACATTTAATCTAGGGATAGTATTGCCCACAGCCTCAAATACACCTTCTATTCCAAAAGTGCCCAGCCTGGGAATATTAAAGGTAGGGGGATGAGGCACCTGTGCAGGAGGCTGGCTTCTTAGCCTAAAGACAACATACACATATTGATGGTTAAAGACATATCCTACACCCGCACCTGCGCCTTGCACCTCTTGCAAACGAAGTCTTAGCGTAAAGAATAAATCGTCAAAGGTGGCAGGTGAACCTGCGGCAACATGAATAGTCATGTGCGTATAGCCGTGACCCACAAACGCACCCTGCGGCATAGTACCAAACGCCGACAAACGGTTAGTTTGGTTATTTTCCCAAAATGTCGCTACACCGGGAGCAAACAATATAGCATCCCACTCACGGTTTCGAGGCTCTAAATCCCTAAACGCTGAAGCGGGGAAAGTAAATGAAGCGGGGCTTGTAACAGAAGGAGTAAGCGGTCTTTCTACCCACATAGTAAGCGCAGGCGTTGTATGATGAGGATTAAAACGCCAGCCCGTTAAAGGATTATTGCCGTCCATAAATGGTGCATCCGTACCAGAAGGCAGATTATGCGTATTCGACATACCCAACTTATATCGCCCTTGCTCCACACCCTCGTGATGCAATTCAGTAAGCCTTACTTGTGTTCCGTCCTCTTGCCAACCGGTCGAAGTAGTCCAGCTTGGTCTTGTCGTTGTCACCCTAAATTCAGCCGCCAATACTTCACCGCGGTCGTTTCTTATGGCAACAAAGAAAGGCTCGTTTACCATCCAAACCCTAAAGCTGGTAATATTCAAGTGATTGTGGCTTAAAGTCCATTCTAAAAAGTCTGTGGCAGGGTTTTGCATTGCTCTGTCTCTAAAGACACCCTGATTGTTTAATGTAGCCGTAGTACCAATCACACCCGAAACACCGTTGCCGAATGACATACTGTCAGTCGACTGAGTATTGTTGCGCTCTATAACATGAAGACCGGCAAATAATCTATTGTTAGTTTGGCTAATAGTACCGCCGCCGCCGGCAGCTCCCCTCTCACCAGTCAACGCCACAGGCACAGCCGTCTGTCTGGGCGGCTGGGTAATAAAGAAGAATACATCTAAAGTTTCTGTCGCAAAAGGGACAAAGTTATTTATCGAGTGATTTTCGCGCAGTATAGTTGTAAGCCTAATGTGATAAATCATCGAGTCAAACACACCGGTACCCACATTGATTCTAATAGAAGGAATCATCAAAGGGCTGGTATTATGCGCAGCTGCCCAAGTGTGCGTAATTCGTCCGCCCTGCGTATTATTAAAAGATATAGATCCGTCAAAAGTAACAACATCTCCGTTATGAAGAGGTCTTATGTTATCTATCGCATGGATTGTAAAGTCCTCACCGGGGCTGATAGAGCGCGTAAGCCAAATAGTTCTGTGGCTGGCACCCGTACCAAGATTATTAAAGTTTAAGTTAGCAGCGTTTCCTGCAGGGAAATGATTATTACCAGATACATCAGGTAAAGCTGTCGTAGCAGCTCTTCCTGCAATAGCATTGCCGCCGCCCTCTAAGGTTATACCGGTACGAATAGCATCATCACCGTATCCGCCCATGTAAAAACCTGTCCACGCGCCATCATCAGAATTTACCCTAAAATCCACCCAAATAATCTGCGCCATCGCGTTTTGCACGCGCACACTAAACAATCTGTTATTACACCAATGTCGTACATAAATTCGTATAGATTGATTAGCACTATCCCATGTCCAGTCTAAATGCGTTGTCGCTAAATTAGCTGTTGAAGCATCACGGCTATTAAAAATACCCATGTTAGTACCCATACCGACAAAGGATATTGGGGTAGCTTGGCTGGTAACATTTAAACTAGGAATGTTTTGATACTGAGGATAACTCTGCCCCTCTCTAGCAATAGTAAACGCATTGCCGCGATTAACCGCAAAAGTAGGCACCGCAGTCTGAACAGGCGGAGGAGCCACAAAGAAAACAATATCCACAACCTGTGTGCGCAAAGTAGTAACCGCCCAAGTCGACGATTGCATTCTGGCAGTATTACGATGCTCTACTAAATCTATCGTAACCCTTAGTACAAAAAATCTAGCGCTGTATGTACCTGCCGGCGCGTCAATCCTGATTCTCTCGTTATGACTCACAGACAAATTCCCCGGCGTAGGACCCGTAGTACCGTGAGCTGTCAAATTATCCACCCTGGTATGCCCTACATTAGGCTCACCCGCAGGCTCATTACCGTGACCCACAACAAACGCACCGGCGCCCCTAAACGCAATCCTGTCGCGCTCGTCAGTAGGACGAATAGAGTCCATAGGCTGACCGTTTAAACCATTGCCGCCCGCTAGCTCTCTAAACCAATTTGCACTTACATATCTATGCGTTCCGGGCAAAATAGCATGCCTAAACCACAAAGTAGGATTCGTCACACTGGTAGGATTCCAACGCCATGTATTCCAATCAGACGCCAAACTAGGACCATTCCCGCCGGTCGTCGTAGCAGTACCAACCCGCCTCTCTTCCGCACCTATGCCCTGGCTAGGTCCGGAATCAGTCCAATTGTTAGTATTACGCCAATCACCCACAGAGGTGTTTATCGTAAACCTAACCCAACGGTACACCTGCTGCACAATATGCCGCACACGCACCCAAAAAATCTGATTCTCCATATGACGATTAACATGAGTAATCCTCAAACTAATCGCATAACCCGTCCCCTCAAAATATATAAAGCCTTGTCTAACAGCACAATTAGCCTCTGTCATACCCACCGTCGTAGGCGCAACAGTACCACCAAACACAACACCACTGTGCTGCGTTATACCACCGCCGCCGCCACCAGGCGCAGGATTCAATCCAACAAAACTCAACCCACCGGCATTAATAGCCTCAGTCATAGCAGGATTAGTCGTAACATGCAACGCATTTATAAATTGAGAATTACCAGTACCGCCAACATCAAACGATGGTATCTGATGCGTCCCAATAGCACCACGAGCAACAGTCCACGCCGCAGGAAATGTATTCTGATCAGGCGGAACAACTAACAATGTTATACGAACATGACCGTTATGTCCCCCAGGCGAATCTGTAGCACCCGTTGTGCCGCCGACCCCACCTATAAAATTTGCAACATTTGCAATATTAGTAGTACGAACAAAGCCACTGCCACCGCCGCCTTCGCCGTTACCGCCGCCGCCGCCGCCGGCAAAACCGCCGCCGCCGCCACCGCCGATACCGCCAGCACCGCCGCCGCCACCAAAACCGCCTCCGCCGCCGCCGCTATTGG
>Ga0131853_10005910_pt1 | contig 22092 bp, 17 predicted proteins | sample TergutLab28metaG_FD_92764 | JGI IMG/M metagenome (GOLD analysis project Ga0131853, IMG submission 92764) | Labiotermes labralis P1 segment gut microbial communities from Petit-Saut dam, French Guiana - Lab288 P1 (version 2) (version 2) | ecosystem: Host-associated > Arthropoda: Insects >... | reverse complement strand
ACTTGAATGAAAAAAGTAGCGGCTCCAAGTCTAGAAAACAGAGATTAACGGCTGTGGGGACCCGTTGCGCTGACCACGTGACACCCCTCTATCCGCAAAAGTTGGCACTAACTTCGCCGACCGCCGGCGGCCGATCTGTCGGTATAGTTCGCGTGCGGACTAAGGCCACGGAGTTTAGTTAGTTTAGTTTAGTTATTAGCATTTATGGAGTAATTGCACACGCCAGGCACTGTGCCTTGCGACGCCGAGATCAGCATACCGGGGTGCTGATACGTCTTTAGCCCGACGCTGGAAGGAAACAAGCTACGGCAACCAAGACTTACAACACTATACCAAGACTTGTGGTATACAAACAACATGAATATATTCCTGCTGTTTGGTCGCTGTAGCTTGTTTCCTTCCAGGATCGGGCTAAGGACTTACCAGCACCCCTGTATTCCTTGTTGCCTCGTTGTGATAGACTTAACTTGTGCACTAAATATGGAACATATATATATCAGAGCGATCATCTCTCCAAAATCAATAACGGGCCATATACCACTCGGGGCCCCTTTAACCAAGAGCCCAAAAGAGCAACACGCTACCAAGTAAAAAGCGTAGCCTGAGTGGAAAACACATTATTAAACACGGCAAGGGAATTGGCCCTCCATCTCGCACTCGAAACACTGGGTTGTTGGGGGTTACAACACATTTCTAAGTCCCTTAATAATACGAAAGAAATATTATGTAAAATGAAAGTTGGCCTTCGCAGTAGGTACAGTGGAACTCTGAAATGTTCTTTGCCGAACAGAAGGACATTCCTAAATACAGAGGCAGCACGTTTCTTCGCAACGCCAAGAAGTACTGCCAGACCGTAAGACTTCATAATCCAGAAGGTAAACCTGCTAATAGTTACCTGCTTTATCGCGTTGTGAGTAACAATTGAGGTTCTGACGGCTGTGGCTGAAATATGATTGTCTTTGGAATATGGCATCATACATATCCAGGGGCAGTGTTTGTACAGGCAATACCAAACAATATGATTTACAGTAAGTAGTTGGACACTTCGGTAGGTAGATCCAAAATACCTGGAAAGTTTTGAACTGTAGTGCTGGAAAAGAATATAAAAGTTCAGTTGGACAGAACGTGTGAAAAGTATAGAAGTATTCCATGGAGTCCAGAAGGAAAGGAATATCCTACATACACTATATAGAAGGAAGGCTAACTGGATTGGTCACATCTTGCGTAGGAACTGCCTTCTGAAATATGTTATTGAAGGACAATACAGGGGAGGATAGAAGTGACAGTAAGACGAGGAAGAAGACATACGCAGCTGCTGGATAACATTAAAAAGAAAGGTTACTGTATATTTAAAGAGGAAGCACTATATGGCCCTCTGAGAAGAACTAGCACTGGAAAAGACTATGGACATGTCATTAGGCAGACTAAGGAATGAATGGATGGATGAATGAATGAATGAATGAATGAGTGAATGACGTCATGTAGTGTCGTATAAAGATAACGACGTTCAAAGTATCATGATTCCTACATTTTTCGTTAGATTCATCTGATGATGGAGACGGCAGGTTCATTGGAAATGTCGGTAGTTTTCTACCAAAGCACACATCACATCCCATAGTGCGGTAATATTCACACAAAAGAGAGAACGTGTGATATGCAACGGAAGGTTAGGCCGAATGAATAAACAAACTGTTTTTTTTTAACTTAAACATCCCGTTGTGTTGAAATACTAGTATAAATAAGAAGTAACCAGACAGGCCATCATATCACCACTTGATGAAGTAATGATTTATATGATTTATTCAGCAGTATGTTTCGACCCCATGGGGTCATCATCAGGCTGATATCTAGAACATATGTTGCTGAGTAAATCATTAGTTCATAAGGTTGTGTTTGGATGGTCTGTCTGTTTATAATAATAATAATAATTATTATTATTATTTACTGCAATTGTGTTGTTACCCGGTGGCAGTGGTTATTTTTCATGTATACAAAATATGAAATTGGTTACTACTAGATTTAAGTCGGGAGGGCCACATGAGAAGCATGTAGTGGTAACTTGGAATGTTGGGAACCATCTCAGCATTTGCTTTTCGTATTTACACAAATCTGGGCTGACCGGGAGAGATTGTGTATGTGTTGAGACATTTAAATTTGTCACGCTGAAGTACTATATGTGAAACCACATAACCATTTCAGACCATGCAGACACGGCATCATAAAACGCAGAAATTTAATTCCGCGGTAACAACCATGGATATTGCAACGAACTGCGTTCCGTCTTAACTGTTTATTTTAAACCCCCTTTTTTTCTCTATATTCATAAAGTCCTGTTGATATAAAGAATATGTTTATCTTTAAACACATCTCCTCTTTTTGCACTTAATGAATCTCCTTGATATTGGCCCAGGAGGGTCGAAACAAGTATGAGATTTAATTAGAGGCAATTTGTTAAATTAAGTTACATATATATATAATACGTGTAATGAAGACGTTAAATTTCAATTTGTTACCATCTAATATGCAATTAGATGGTAATAAATACAAAGATAATTAACGTTAACTCCCTAAGTATGTTGTTCTGTGTTCGTTTTAATCTGTGCGACTTACGAAAAAACACGCAATGTTAAAGCGGTGTTTCTCATAATGAATTAGACGATTTAAATTTTAGTAGTAACATGGGAAGACAAAAGATAGTTTTCAGATAAACTAAAACCCCCCTACCTTGGACTAATGATAATATTCCTACACGCTGTAGTAAATTACATAGAGATTATGAATATGCAGTGGTACAAAACGATGGTACTGAGACCTACCATGTATCTATATATATATGCCCAGTGTTTATGTTAACCTCTGGACTGCTACAGGCGCCTCCGCTTGGCGGATTTGTATACTACTTGCGCCTACGGTATTCGTGGTTACGAGTGCTCCGAGCCAGAAATTCACGTCGCTGCTGGTAGTAGGAAATGCCACTGGTACGCTGTGTCATGTGATTACCATCCGCAGCTTCATCGGGAAGTCGGCCTTTCTGTACCATCCACTTAATATGTCCGTGTAGCAGTAGAGTTCCGGTATTATACCGACGGGTTCAAATCCCGACACATTTTGTCTCTGGTTATAGTTTGTCTTTGAATCTCCTAGGTCCTTCAGCGGAATGTCATCACGATTGAATTGTTCGTATGGAATAGTTCGGTCTTTTTACCTCAGTATGAAAGCTACATATTCATATTGGTTTGTTGGCACTTCTAACATAAATTTCTTGGATAGTTCATTACGATATTCCACGACTGATTGCAATATTTCGCTTCCCTTATTTTACATCTGTCTCAAGTGTAGGTAAAGCTGTCCCTGGGATAACCAAGGTGGCGTTTGGGGGGAGTTAGATGCAAGGGCGCACAAACACCAGACCCAAATTCGCCGTGGCAACTAAATTTTGTGCGGTGCCGCCTAACATCTGTGGGTCTCAGTATGGCATCTGCTTCATATCACTCTTCTAAAACCCTAAATTTTGAGCTGTCTCCTAGCATGCTGTAAAATATTTGCGTCCCTGACTGCACTCCTCTCAAACTCGGCATTGCACGCAAGAGAGTAATCGAATTTAGGCTCCGTCCGCAGTACCTTTACTGAATCACCCCCCACCCCATGTCTCACTGAATAGAAGGCTGAGTGGGCTCCAAATCCTGCCCAAAAGCTTCCGAGAAGAGCAAAGCCTCTTGATCCGCCGCGAATCCATTCAAAGTTTTTCGGTGTTCCAACCCGCAGGTAATCAATCTAAAGTCACTAGCACGCCAGTTAATATTTATCACCAACAGAATTCTGCATGTTACTTGCACACAAATACTATTATTGTCTTCACGTTTATGAAAATAGTTTCTTACGCTGTACGAAAATTTGTTGGTGCTTGAATAAAACGAAGATTCCAAAAGTAGCATAATTTACCGTCAACGGGCACGTCATGTAGCTGCAAACCATTCTACACACACGTAATTTGGGTTGCATATACGAAAGGCAGAGTCGCTTTCAACACCGTGTTATCTGTCTGGTATTCAACATTGAAGTAATTTAAAGAGAATCTTGAGTTTTCTTATAACGGATATAAGAATTTTGGCAGTGCTGTATATTGCCATTTGTGTATGTCTCTATATAAGTATGTATGCATAACATAATTAGCGTGTGAATAATGTGAAGGGGGTCAGGCGAAAACTCTGCTTATTTAAGACGGTGGAGCAAACACGGGGGTCTGTGATTGGTCCTGTCCAATTACCCGTTTTGAATGTCAGCAGGAACGGGAGCTGTTCTGAGCGATGTTGACCGGTGGTTTTTTAAACCTTAAGAACATATGGCAATGTTACTTGAAATGGGTCAAGGTGGCTATTATAAATTATTTTCAGTTCCGTGTCCAATGATTATCTTACCCTTGACCTAAACATTTGAACTACGGATATTATTGTTACATGCTAAAACTATATACTTAAAACAAATAGAGAGTAAATAATGGAAGTGTAAAACGATGGGTTTCCATGACTTAATAAGTCTTGTCAAGTCTTCCTATTAAAAGCAAAGACATTTTGCGGTTCTGGAAATGCAGATTGTAAGAACGAACAGAAATGCAGAGACGATTTAGTTGAAAATTCCCTGAGAAGAGGTAATGTGAAAACATTAGGGGCTTCAAATCTGAAAGGACAAATTTAAAAAATGATTGATATTTGAGGCAGTCAAAAATGGCTTATGTTTCATCAACAGAGGTAAGAATATTTCTGAAAAGTGCGCCCTTCTGGGTTATTACACAGCACAGTTCTCAACTAATTCGCGGAAGAAGTCTAAAATCACGCTAAGAATATTTTCTCATTTCAGTAATCGTGTACACCGGGTCTGGGCCTGACCCAGCCTCCATGATGGGCATCGGAACTCTTTCCCGCTGGTAAATCTGTCGGAGCATGAAGTTAACCACTCACCTCTAGTTAGTGCTGAGATTAAGGATTAGTGGGGCTATACAGTTAGTTTTATTATTTGCTTCTATACCGTTCATAGGGAACATTTTGTGTTAATAAAAATCCAACCAGATGCAACAATATGCAGATATTTATTTCCTGCAAAGTCGCTGTACATGTTTCGGCTGTCACAGCACCCATCATCAGGAGTACTAAAAACTGTAACCGCAGTCTGCAGTACAGGTCATAACATTGGTACAGCTACTTCCCTCCAACGTGGCCCGATCGGCCACAGGGAATTAGTTGTACCGATATTATGACCTGTACCGAAGGCTGCGGTTACAGTTTTTAGTACTCCTGATGATGGGTGCTGTGACACCGAAACATGTAGAGTGACTTTGCAGTAAATAAATATCTGCATACTGTTGCATCTGGTTGGATTTTTATTAACATTGAATTGTGATGCACGGAACCGTGAGTTTGAAAATTTTGTATCTAATGGTTGGTACAAATTTCTCTTTTTATCATTCACACTTCTTTTGACACATATACCTGCGGAAAACGATATTCGATATCAGCATAATTACTAACAAGACATAACCAGCTGGTCAATAGCAAAATTTGCCAAAGGCACGTAAAACCAGATGTAACTTGAGGTACACTGGGCTTAACACCGGCATAACCGTCGAAATGCTTATGACTGCGGCAAAAGTATAAAATTCTTGAAACTGCGTAGAGAAGAAAACCAACTAGTTGCTACTGAATGCTTTTATTGCACTTATGGTCTTCTCAACGTGTTTCGGGCACTTATATGTCCATCATCAGGAGCTCGAGACTATACTTGTGTTATTACCGCATGTGGTGTTTAATGCTTTGGTTGCTGTGGTCGGCGGTCAGGTGCAGGGCAGCAGGCTATGCGTCAGGGATGAGGGAAAGTGCTCGAGCAGCGAATCGCTATACCGACTGCGATATCCCGGCCACACTCTGTCTGACATTACTGCATGAATTCGTGGAGTTAAAAGTCCATTGATTTTAGATTCCGGCAGTAAATGAAAACGAATTACCACCTTCACACTCCAGTCTCCTTACCCACAGGGATAGAAATTCGAATAGGAGGTTTTCTGTGTTGACAATCAAACTCTGGTTATATGTAAATATATGTAAACAAAACAAATTAAATTTGTATTTATTTAGTAAAATGTGTTTACAACAAAACAGTAAAGTGTTCAAGTTTTGGACTGTCTTGTATGTTTCCCGTTACTTCACGTTTAGTTTAGTCTTTGTCTTAAAATCCTGTCTTCTTTGTAAACTTGCAATATGTCAGTATTGTTGCATTCAAAAGTTTTAACCTGTTTCCACCTGTTGTGCACTGGAACGGTACATAATTTTATACAAGTTACAACATAATTCACCAGTTTTTAAAATTTCATGGTACATACTTCAAAGAAATTTCAAGACTCCATAAAACGTAAGTGGGAGGCAACTTCTTTGGTATTTTCCGTTAAGTCAGTATGTGTCCTCGTGTTGTTCGTTTTAAAATAATATCTGTCCTGTAATAAGTCCCACTGGTCTTCGAATTCGTACTGCTGGTCCCCCTGTCATCACAGCTGGACCACACGTACTTAACTATTCGACCTAGTAATGCGTCTATCTGAACTCGTGGCTGTTTCACCCTCTTCACCGCAAACGTAATTTTTGTCCTACTATTCATACTACTGGTCCTCCTTTCCTAGATACTTGTCCTTGTATATGTTCTATCTGTCACTCTTTTCGTCCTGCAGGTCCTTGTGTATTTTAACACATGCGTATTGTTATAGATCCTTAAATGCTCACGACCGGTCTTTTTTATGTGTCCTGCTAGTAGTGGCCTGTGCATTATTGATCCTGTTTTGAGCCTCACTATTTCTTTTATCCTCAGCTCTGTGTACATAATGTTAGTTCTTGTCTACCCTCGAATGGTCAATTCAAAGTGGTAACAATCGACTTTTAACTTTTATTAATAAACAACAGCCATTGTGCAAACAGCATTCGGGGTCTGTACTAGCATGAATAATTCTATTTCTATGTATTTTGATTTAGAAACGGGTAACTTCTTATGTGTCTTGGTGAAAATGAAAAGAAAGAGTTGGGGCATGCGACAGCAGACTAGAATTAAGAAAAAAAATTGTTTCCAACTTAAAGATAAGCCTGATATGATTCATTTAAATGGCAGGTTACGTTAAAAAATTTAAAGGACTTTTGGATAACACGCTGCTGTTCAAATAGAACACAGCATACACAAGAGGATTTGGAATGTTTCTTTGATAAATTGCTTAGAGATCGGATGTTTGGAAGTGCTAAATTGTCCCTGTATCTGAATACCAGACCACGAAGAAGTCTCAGTTTATCGAGATGAGTTTCCCCCATTTTGGTGACATCATTCTCTGACACTGAGCCTCACTTTACTCTAAGATTACCGGGAATCGTTTCCCAGAAACACAGACCTTAGCTGTAGCTCTATTGACTGAGGTTTCATGCCTCTCTAATGTTGGTATTACTGAAATTTTGAATGTGCTATTTTAACATTTAAAATACTGCGATTGCAAATGGAATTTATTTATTTTGGGTCATATTAGAAATGTCCAAAAAATTTTGGGTTTTTTGTAATAGTTTACTTTTCTATAAGACACGAAATGTGTAAGAAGTTTTCCAAAACATTTTCGTGTTCACGTGATGTCACTCGTGCACTGTACTGTGCCAGTCACAGTCCGTTGTCATAAAGTTCAGTTCTTATGACGTCAGGATGCGTAACAACGTGAGTCATGTCAGCGTTTGATAAAACTTAATAAATATTACTGAAAAATATTTTACAATAAATTATGTTATAATAGAATTATCTGTACAGTATAATGGAGTATTATTGGTACTGTTGTTGGCACTTGCGGGCCGTCAGACTCAAAATCCACGGTGTCTGATATCACCCAGAACCGCCAGATGACTCTGCTATGCTCGCCTCTTCTTGTGAAACTCGCATACTGCTTGACCTGCAAAAAATATATATATATAAATTCCAAATATTTTATAAGGTCCAATAGAAACCAGTATGTGTGGGCTTGACCTGCAACTGTCACTCCCTGTGAAGTATTCACAAAACCAGACAAACCTAACGCAGTATATTAATGATAATAGTTACGCGGTTATGCGTGAATCGCGGAGATTTGAATACAAATTGTGTTGCTAGTGATACTAGAGTATGTATTATCACTGAGAAGAAACACGAAAATAAAGAAAAAACGTTTACTTCGGTTTAATTTATGTTTTTTGCTACAATGATTTTGAAGTACTGGCAAAATAACATAAACCTGTCAGAAGTAAACAGGTCAAATGTGTTTTCATAATTGTTCGAAGATGAAGCTAAAGGTATCCCGGTAAAATGCCATCAAGTTATGCAGGGGAAATAAAGGTGTAGCTGTACTCATTCTTAACCTCGCCTCTAGGTGAAGGTGGGTGTTAAAGCCATGCGCCGGCCGTCTTATCCCTGAGAACCTGTTGTACCGGAAGCTTGGTGGGCCCTAAGGCTGTTCTTGACGGGTGTTGAAGAAAGAAAATCTCTTTCAACCACCAGGTTTCAAACCCCAAATCTAGTAACTCGTAGCGAGTCGCTATACCGACAAGCTAGCCTGGTTGCATTTTGTTTGAAGTAGTTTAGATTATATTTTTTTACAGCTTGGTGCGAACAAAAAGCTTACTTTTAATGTTTGTACCCAGTCGGCAGATCTGCTTTCTCAACTGTCATCTGAAGATTAATGGTGGAATTTAATTAACTGTTTTAAGGGCAAAAATATGGATTTGAACAGTCTCGTACAGTAAAGGTAGAAAATAATTTTTACTTTACGTTCTGTTCGAAAAACAGTTAATCAATTGTAGCTGTAACTTGGGGCTGGAAGGGGGACAACAGCCCCCTCAGTATTTTTTCTACCTAAGAATATTTTTTTACTATTGATTTGAAGTCAGCCAAATAAAAAAAAATCAGAAGATGTACTAAACGATTGTTTGGGTAGTGTAAAGACATCAGAATTAACATTCTGCATTTTAGGGGACGCAGACTAGAGGCGTGGTCGATTTTAACACCCTTACTACCCCCGCAGTGTCATTACCTAGGTTACGCCTATGGAAGAAACAATGCGTGCCTAAATTCAGCGGACTAGTGTGAAGTAACACATGTGTTAGGTCAAGTCTCGAGTCGGCTGTTTGCCGGTCCAAGCCACGTTTCCTCACTCACAGTATGGCACTTACATCTATGACGCCTGTGGATATGCGCGGTAGGCCAGCTGCTGCGCATCCACCGAACTCCTCCCCCATGGACCGTGCCCACCGCTGGCACTGCCACCATAACCTCCGATATCTGAGCCGTATCCACCTCCACCCGATGAGTATGATTCGTGGTGACTGCTGGTGTGATGCGGGTGGCTGACTATCTCGTACGTGACTGTCTTCTGGTGCGACAGGAGCTTCTTGAGGCCGATAATAGCAGAAATGACGAGTGCTATTTTACCGATCAGCAGAGCTTTACCGGCAATGAGTGCAATGGTGCCCAAGAAGATAGGAATCAGTGTGGCTGCTTTAAGTTTCAGGGCCAGCAGCAGTGGCAGTAACATCTTGACCTTCTCTGTAAAATCGAAATAAATAGGGTTAAAGGTTGTGTATGGTGTAATTACACTGCATTAATTGCAGATATTATTGGACCTCGAATGGGATGAGGGTGGGATGAAGGTGGAAGCAGTGTGTTTATCAAAATTTCAGTAAGCACCTGTGGAACTGGACGATGCCATAACCAGGACGATAAGCGAGGCCTCAAATATTGCATTGCAGAAGACAATGTACGTGAGATTCTGTGTTCTGACAGTAATGTTGGTGAAGATTTAAGTCTTCTGGGATGTGGTGCCGTGTCGTCGGGCGAGAAGTTCCTGAACTTTCGGAGTATTTTAATTCCTTGATCTTTAGGATCAATCAGTGCCAGAATTCTTATCCCACTGCTTGATCTTAAAGGTGAAGGCACTGCGGTTCTTCGAAACGCCACTAACTGCTCCCGCAACGTCTGACCTTCGCATCTTAGTAGACCAATCTTTAATTGAAGTGCAGGTCTGCATTCCTGTCTAAGGTGGAGTAGTTTAGTGTGACGGTTTCTAAAGGAATTTTCTTCAGTGTGACAATGATTCGAACGGAATTTTAACATTGGCTTCCTGAGAGGGAAATAGTAAACCGGTGGCAAGAAAGTAACCTTGTTAATCGGCCACCCGTGTATCCGGTAAACCTTTGTCTACAACGGTACATCCGTGTGCCTACTGACGCGTTCCTTATAGTGTGCAATTCTTGTAACTTCACGGTCACGTTAAACAAAATGTAGATTTTGATGTTCTGCTGACCGCGCATCTCAGTGTAATCTTAATAATTAACCAACTTAATGCACAAAATCTTATTTTATAATAAAGTTTATTTTATGCCTCTACATGTTTCGAGCATTATGTGCTCATCATCAGGAGGTCAAAATTGCATTATACAGCATCTGGTATCATCACACCTGTAGGTGGCCGTCCGGTGCACAGGTTGAGAGAGGACCAGTCCGGTGTGCACAGGTTGAGAGAGGACCAGTCCGGTGCACAGGTTGAGAGAGGACCAGTCCGGTGCACAGGTTGAGAGAGGACCAGTCCTCTCTCAACCTGTGCACCGGACGGCCACCTACAGGTGTGACGATACCAGATGCTGTATAATGCAATTTTGACCTCCTGATGATGAGCACATAGTGTTCGAAACATTTAGCGGCATGAAATAAACTTATTATAAAACAAGATTTTGTGCATTAAGTTGGTTAATTACTGAGATTAACAAAAAATGTAGATTGTTCTCACATCGTTCGGTAGAGTCCTTATTGGTCGTTATATTGAACGTGTTATAATTTTGACCGACTTAAAACATACTTTTCGCGTACTTTGTTACACAAGACCTTCTTGAAACGTTATATCTTGCCCTAGGCTGTGAGACAACGTGCTTGTAAATAGACGCCACTTTGCTGCAAAAACTGCAGATACATACCGGAGTGCTGGGCTGCCTGATGACTTCAGATCTTACAAAGGAAGATCGCTGTCAACAGCTCCTGGTTCTAATTGTCTAAAAGCCTTTATCTTAATATTTTCTTATACATTTTTACTACCTAAATTGGTTGTTTCAACTGGCTTAATGTTCGGGATAATATCATTTCACCATATATTATCAAATTATGGAATCAATGACGATTAGGTGGTCACATCTTGTAAAACGCGTTGAAAATGTGCTAATTGTTTACGGATTATTAGTCAAAAAAAAAAAAAAAGAAGTAATAGGGGCGCTGGTTGGAGGCAACATTAAGATTGACCTGAAGAGTGTACGAATGTTCATTGGGTTCATCTTACAGGACAAGTGTCGTTCTCTTCACGTACGATGGTGAGACTTCTAGTTCAGTAAAAGACTGGCAATTCTTTCAACCAACTGTCCGACTATCCGCTTCTTACTCGTGGCTGACGTGTACCGTAGTCGTGAATGAAACTTTGGGCGTTGCTCATCGCCTCAGCCTAAAAAATACAAAGGTTTCGGAGGCTGGATGTGCCTCCTTCTTCAAATGGAACATTAAATTTGTAAGGGGATTTATACTAGCCCTGTGAACCGGTCCTACCACACTAATTTTTCCCTTTCTACTTCCATCTGAAGAAGGAGACAGCTCCAGCCTCCGAAACATTGTGGGATATTTAGCCTGCGCCAATTGGCCTATTGACAGTGTCCAAATCTCCATCAAGATTGTCACCATGTACCGTAATCAGAATGCTAGTTGCTGCTGCACTGACGCCATATGTCTTCTGGCCAGCGGTGTCAATCCAGCCGCCTGCCACGTTGCCTTCCATGACACGTGACCCCATCTCTAAAGCATGCATATACTCCGAAACTTACACAGTAATTTGTATGGTCGTGCATACCATTTATTGTGACCTGTATATATGCTGCTTGTAGAACAAGCTGAGAATAACAGTTATGACCCTTTACCAGAAAAGGATGGACGCCCTGCTGATGGGCTTATTAATGGCATTTCGAAGATCCTTACTGCGTCCATCTTCAAGAAGAGTTAAATGAGGCAGTCCACACTGAACTCTATACTTCCAGTACTAAGTAATAAATGTAACCTAAATGTTAACCACTACTGAGTAGTCGCTTTGTTCTTAAGATTACACAGTAACGGATTCTTATTTAGGAACGAGGAAGCCTACAGGCTGTCCTCTATTAACGTTGCCACAAATAACGTTTTCGGACTTTGACTCTGGCAAATTCCGGTGACCTTTGCCCCAACTCGACATAAAATTGCTTTTTGTTGCGGTCGGCTGCATTTTCAGTAGCCAAATTCACCAGTGTTTTTATTATACCGTTTTTTTAATTGTGTCAGTCCGTTGGTTCTGTAAATGTTAAGAAATTAAGAACACAAACACAACTACAATTTATTGCAAAACAATACTTAGTTGAATAATATATTTTTTTATTATGCTGTATGTTTCCGCCCTAATTGGCCATTAGCAGCCACTCAACATGTAGCATATTGATTTTAAAAATATCGCTTTTCAATAAATTGTTGTTGCTTATGTCAGCGTTTTCAATTTTCTGACATTTTCATTCGTCTTTATAAGAACAAATGCTGCGTTCTGCGTTTTTTTGTTATACTTTGAGATTTTCAGGAACGTAACCCTCAACGTTAGACACGTTCCACGTGGTGCATTGGCTGCTATCGTGTATTGTCAGGATTAGGTTTTCCGGCTTGTATATTGTGTCAGAGGAAGAGGCAACTTCCTCGAACAAGAGACCTACATGTATGGAGTCCAAATGTCGTGATCGTCTTAGTCCGGTTTCCTTTCAAACTCAGTGCGGGTAAAAGAAATAAAATGGATATACCACGCGAGACTTGAAGTTTTCACGCCGCTATGACGAAGGTTAGTTTCTGAGGAGTTTTCTGACTCCATCTTCAGGTTAAAAGCTGAAGGTAAAAATATCCCTGTGCAGGCCTGGACAGGTCCTTAGGGCTGCAGGAGGATGAGGTACATAAAGGTGTCAAGGTTGCTATCCCTGTGCACCGGCCGCTTTTACCCTCCAGGAAATATGTTTTAAGAAGCTCGACCCCAGGGCCATTGCGCGGCCAGAAGGATTAAGTTAATACAAAATCTGAATGACACTATAGGTAATCGAACCCGCGACCTTCTGCTTTGTAGCTTGTAGCCTGAACCATCTGCGACACCTCTTCGCCCTCAGGATAGTTAAAAATTGTGTGCACCGTAAGGTAACAGAAAATCTCCCCCGAAACGTTGGTAGAAGCTTACCGTCCTGCACTGTGTCGTGTGTTGGTGGGACGGTTGATCAAAGAATCCGAATTCGATCTCCAATGGAGAACAACATTATGCCATTTCGGTGATATATCTAGGTCGTAAATTGGACACCCCTTCCCCCAGACTTCTATTCAATGTAACCCTAGGTTTCGTTCCCCACAGGGGGACCATATGAAACATGACGCCATCTACCCATTGCCATCTGGTATCCACAGTTAAGAAAATTTGAAGATATGCCTTCGCAAAAAGGCCAGGGCTCACAGTGCGTCAGAGTGTCAATCATGTACGTATTTACACATCCGCAGTCGTAGATATCCATGTCAAAGTCCAACAGTGTTCAGTACACAACAGTAAACCTATCCAAGGAAACGTAATATTATTAAAGATAGTCCAAGTGCGGTGTTTGTCATTTCCTACTTATCGTGTTCGGGAAAGTTGCGGATTGAAACTCGTTTATTTTTAGACATTCTGTAACTTTTACATCAAATATATAAAATACATATTTTCGTCTTCAGGTTTGTGACGTCGTACAGACGGATGTGTGGGTACCAAATACCGAAGAAGCCTGCCGCCTCCAACTACCGCAAACACTGCGGACAGTATTTCCCTTCGTTACTTTGTTAGCCGCGGTAGCACAGTGGTTAAGGTGCTGTGCTACACATCGGAAGGTCGCTGGTTCCATCCCAGCTGTTGTCGGTGGATATTTCATTGACATAAAATCCTTCCGATCGCACTATGGCCCTGGGGTCGACTCATCCTCTAACAGAAATGAATACCAGGAGTATTTCCTGGCGGTAAAAGCGGCCAGTGCGTAATGCTGACAACCTTACCACCATTCTGGGCCGTTGTCACGAAATCTGGGAACCTTAACTTCCTGGAACCCTCTGGGCACCTCGGGCCTGTAATGGGACTGATTTACCTCTTTACTTAGTTAGCCACATACAAGGCTGCACGCTGTGATAACCCGCAAGACCACCACAAAGAATCTCGGAAAGCTTGTGAACCTCAAAATTCCCACGAAATATTTCCAAGCTTTTGAAACTCTGTCTCTCTCTCTCATGGGACATTACGCGGCAGTTACGTAGGACCGATAGGTTGTCCCGAAACATCGGTAACTAAGGACAAATATACGCCGTGTAACATCACAGAACAACAAGGTCTCATTTACCCAACTGCGGAAGCATGAAAGCATCCATTTCAAGTTTGCATTGTGACGAAAACAGGGACTAAGTTATTATAAGTGTGTAGTTAGAAAGGAGAAGTGTGACTAAGCCTTCTTTTGTGAATCGCGATTCTTAATTCTTTTTTGCCTTCTACTGGTTTTCTTTTGCTGCATATGTCGCTGTCAAGTTGTCTTTTGTCTGGCTGTCCACAAAAACAGCCAGCATGACGTCATTAGTTTATTCATCGTACTGTTTTGGCTAATTGTAAAGCTGCTCAGATTTAGGAGCTTTGACACAGTAGCGAAAACCCGACTATTAGCTTCGTCATGCCTGTGTGTCTGTCGGTCTGCATGGAAGAACTCGCCTCCCACTGGAAGAATTTTCATGAAATTTCATATTGCAGTATTTGTCGAAAATCTGTCGAGAAGTTTCATTAAAATCTGGCAAGAGCAATGGGTACCTTACTTGAAGACCATCATACACTTATGTTAGTATCTTGCTCTGCTCTTCTAACCGGGGTGCTGATAAGTCCTTAGCCCGACAAGGAAGGAAACAAGCTCGGAAGCATACCAGGGACGCGCGCGATTTCAACAGCATCGAGACGCGAGCTGTCATTATTTTTTTCCTACAGTGCAAGGCGCCGAAGGAAATTCACGCCATTCTGACAGAAACATTAGCTTGTTTCCTTCCTGGTCGGACTAAGGACTTATCAGCGCCCCTGTAGAATGAGAAACATTTCAGACAAATTTGTAAAAAATAATCAAAACTTATATGTTCAAAAACATGCTACCTAAAACCGTGCACTTTATGAGATATTGTGAGGAAATGTGGTACAGGCAGACAGATGATTTGCATGACGGATAGCTAAGGCAAAAATATAGACATACACTTGTAATATATAATTCTTATTGCTCTTCCACGACAACAGAGGTTACGCGAATGTGCCTTAATATTACGTTATAAGAACATTCTCTTTCTTGTTATTGTAAGACCTTGAACGTATCAAGAAACTAAGTCTGTGGAGCCGCGTTACTCTTGGGAAGCTATTAGTCGCTTATCTTGTTAAAATTTTCACACTTTTGATGGTACCGGTAAATTAATGATCATTATTAATGGATGCATTCACTGTACCATATCTCGAGTCACTTGAATGTAGAACTCGCCCTTACTTCTTAGGTGTTACTGTTATATTACCACCTAAGTCTAGGTCTCAAGATGCTCTTCTTCCTTTAGCCTGAAATTCTACATTAATTTCCCATCCACCCATGCGCACCCAGTGTCCGTCTCTTCAACTTAATTGGCTTAATTATCCACAAAACATTTGGTATATACCAGATCATATTAATTATATTTGTTACTTTACGAAATTTTGTTAGACGTCGTCGTGTTTCCCTTATTGTCACCTGCAATTCCTTGCCTGTGACAGGTCGTGTTCTTTCATTATGCACATAGTTCGTGTTCTGTTCTACAAAATAACAGACCTTTGTTTGCGTGTAGACAGCCATAACCTGCTGTAAGATGAAAGTAGAAGCCTAAAACTTTGGCATGGCTTAGGATGAATATGACATATGTCTTCCAACGTAAAATTATAATCAAATCACGGGATTTGTTGCTTTGTAGACTGAGGGTCTTTCAATGTGTTATGGAATAAAATAAATTATGTGACAGCATGGAATGTCACAGTGGAAACAGAATTCTATCTTCCTGTTCTTTGCCTCCATGAAATGACAATTTATGTCTGTTTTTCTGTCTATCTGTCTGTCTTTATCTATATATATATATATCTATCTATCTACCTATCTATCTATCTATCTATCTATCTATCTATCTATCTATCTGTCTGTCTATCTATCTATCTATCTATCTACCTATCTATCTATCTATCTATCTATCTATCTATCTATCTATCTATCTGTCTGTCTATCTATCTATCTATCTATCTATCTATATCTATCTATCTATCTATCTATCTATCTATCTATCTATCTATCTATCTATCTATCTATCTATCTGTCTGTCTGTCTGTCTGTCTGTCTGTCTGTCTACCCAGTTGTGTAATACATAAAGAATTTGTGTGTGTCTGTGTGTCATGGTCATAACACATCAGGAAGTAAAAGCAGAAGATTTAAATCATGACAATAATTTACGATGACTGTGGAATGAGTCAAGGCAAATATGAACAAATTCACTTCAGGGGCAAAGTAGGTGAATATGTGTGACAGAGATTTATATATCTGTGCCCACTGGTGAACTAGGCCGCTGCCATTACGTTGGTGTGATATCGGCTGAAGGAATAAAGAGGTTAGTTGATCTCGGTGACATTTTTAATCATAGACGACCTTTACCGGGAATGATTCCTGTAGATAGTAACAATACTTATTTCTTTGCTATACGACGATTGGTATTTTAGCGTGATATTGTATGTCTTCCCAGAAATTTGTAAAATGCTGAAACCTAGTAAATTTAAAAAGTTTGTTAGTAATAGTACCCTATTAAAATCTCAAAAGCCTTGTCGCTGGTCATAAAATGTGAATTAAAATAATGAAAACAAGGATTATGAATTACATAGAAATGCGTGCTTATCACTTACTGAAAATGTAATGTCTTAAATTTTGTTATTCAAATGATGACTTTTTTATTGTCAGTTTGCCACTTACTTTTCTTTCCCCTCTCTTCACCGACGTCACGGCCATCCTCCATTTCCTCCTCTTCTGTCAGTCCAAGGGTATCAGCGACCTCACCAAGAGCTCTCCCCGCAGACGTCACAGCGTTCAAAACGTCATTTCCCTTGAGATCTACTTTCAGAGTGTGTGTTTTCAGAAACCTCTCAACTCTATTGACAACCATACTCTCAAAATCTTTACTATTTTCTTCATTTTCTTCATCTATAGCCCTTGGAGCACCGTCTCCTGATACTTCTGGAGGAGAACCTGCATTTTTGACGACAGTGACACCTTCCGTCAAAGTAAAACTGTCTTTGCTTCCTAGCACCTTGTCTACGAAGGAAAACAGCTTGTATTTTACGCAAGAAACTGAGTCCTTCCTAAGGCAGTCGCTGTAGATGCTGTCCATAAAGTCATCGCCAGTCTGAATCGCGTTGCGGCTCTGCAGCGGAAGCGCGCGTCCATCCTGAACTTTGCTGGTTGGAGACGCTGCAGGTTCTCCCTCCTGGTTTGCTACACTCGCAGCTGGTAAGGCCACGGTAATGCCAGCAGTTAGGCCCAGCAGCACAAACACTCGCCACAAAGCCATGCTGGATATATGTTGTTCTAAGATCTAAAAGTTGTTTTGTGCAGGCTAGCACCAAAGACCATACACTTATATAAAGACGTTCCTCCTACTTTGACCCCCTCCTTGCGACTATTATTCCACATATGAGTGAAAACACATGCATTCTCAATACTTGATAAAAAAAAAAAACAAAGGTGTCGTTTACGAGAAGAGGAGCGGTGGTAAACTGACTGGAAAAGAATGGTGGGAAGTGCGTTTTGTTGCTCCTGTTTTACTGGTCAGTACAGGTGCGTGTAACCTCAAGAGGAAATTACTCCTCCCGCTTTGCCCCTCCACGAACAACAACCTGGTTCCTTCAGTGCTGTGAACCTGGACCAACTTTCATCCGCTGCCACACGAGTAACCTGGTTACAAATAACATTTGTACCCTAAATGAAATTGCCCAGAAGGTTAGATGTTTCTCTCATAGTTGTTTGTCATGTTTCTTAAGGAAGTGTGGCCATACGCAGTGGATGACCCAGCTTTGATTCCGGCTGCGAGGAACCGGAATGTATACAGTATCTTATCAAGGAGCAGGGAAAGTTAAAAGCATGTATTTGGTTAAGATGTCTTCCTATGTACGGGAGAGTTAAAACTCTTGATTAGTAAACCTGTGTTGGTGCAGTGATGCATATTACGACAATAACGTTTTATGAATCTCAGCTAAAATGAACTAGGACCCTTCCAGCCCTCCAGTTCAATGGAAAGATGCTATGCACACTTTGGGATCCCACTTTAATCTGAGCGTACTTTGAAATAACGCCTTTTTTGAGACACTGTAAGTTGAAATAAATGTTGGCACAGCATCTCTGGACTTTTGTTCGTAAGTTCTTATATAGGTAGATGCATTTGGCTTGACTAGCCGCAAATGTTGCGACACAATTGACAAAATAGTTCTGAGGATGACTAATCTACAGTCGAAACATGTAGCCTTATAATTACCGTCAGTAATAAAGTGGTTGTGCTGACGTGCACTATTTGATATTACATTAAGTTGATTAATAAATGGTAAAACACTCAGTGCTTTTCGACAAAGTGTGCACGTAGCTTAATGACGTCAGTATAAGTTTAAATATGATTAATCTATGCACAGCGTTATACAGTACTTAATCAATGGAGCAGAGTCCTTCTTGAGAAGCTTCGGGTTCTCAGTTAGTCAAAAATTCCCCGCATTTTACGGAACCCAAAAGTTCATTACCGCATTTACAAGTGCCCGCCACCTGTCCCCATCCTGAGCCAGATCAACCCACTGCATCCCAATTTCTGAAGATCCATCTTAATATTATCCTCCAATCTATGCCCGGGTCTCTTTCCCTCAGGTTTCCCACTAAAATCCTATATATACCTCCCCTCTCCCCCACACACGCTACTTGCCCCACCCATCTCATTATTCTCGATTTTATCACCCGAATAATATTTGGTGATCAGTACAGAACACTAAGTTCCTCATTATGTAGTTTTCTCCACTCCCCTGTTACCTCGTCCCTCTTAGGCCCAAATATTCTCCTCAACACCCTATTCTCAAACGCCCTCAGCCTACTTTCCTCCCTTAATGTGACTGACCAAGTTTCACACTCATAGAAGCAACAGGCAAAATTATAGTCGTGTATATCTTAATCTTTCAATTTTGGTTGGCACATTATACAATAAAGATTTAGAAAAGTAATTTATCGGAGACTTTTATAGAAGTTTAAAATGTTTACACCAATATTTTTAATGTTGTTTAAGAAGATAGAAATTTCAATATTCTTTTCCCAAATTCAAATTATTGGTATCTAAATATCGACCCATAAATTAACTTTATGTTAATTAATATTCCAACTAATGCATTTATATAAAAGTTACACATTAAAACACTAAAACTGCTCCGACATGTTTCGGTCCTAAGACCATCCTTGCTAAAGTTACACTAGAAATAGTCACAGATTAATTCCGTTGTACAATTTGGGTGTTGTGGCAGCATGCCGCTACAACATCCAACTTGTATAACGGAATTAATCTGTGACTATTTCTAGTGTGACTTTAGCAAGTAACATATAGCTCCCTGATGAAGGTCTTAGGACCGAAACATGTCGGAGCAGTTTTAGTGTTTTAATGTGTAAATTTTATATATGTGCAGTGGTTGGTGTAATAATTGAGTAACTCGACAACATGCACGTTGTAACAATTAAAATAACTTTCTGTTAATTGAGACACAAACTGTAAAGTTTTCAAGAAGTTTCATACAAAATTTGTGAGTCAAAACATTCGGACCGTCATTTCGTTTTCCAGATACGTTTCTTCCACTCTTTGCATCAAAACTACAGGAGTACAGTAAAACCTCCATGCAAGAGCGATCGGCCTGTTAGGTTTCGCCTATACGAGAAGTACCAATTCGGTAATTTTCTTTACATTTTCAAGAAATTTTTCTCTTTTACTTTCCCCTTCCTCTCAAAAAAATTTTCGTTCTTTTCATCTTCTCTCCTCACATGTTGTCGGTTACCGAAACCTCTCGAATGCGCAGAGCGTTCTGCGCAGAAGCAGCATCATCGCAGCTCCTCTCACTGTCCTCGCAGCTTTATTATGCGCTTCGCTGTAACGGTGTTTATTAATTTTCGTCGATTAAATCCTGATAACATTTTGTGTGTCATCGTTAAGAATGCTAACCAATCTTCTTGCACTTTCCATGCAACTTTAATGGCGTTAATCATGTTCGTGCCTATGTTGATGCCTACATGTTTTATGTTAGTGTAGTGGTGGACCATTACGTTCTTTTTTTTTAGGTAACGTTATGTCTTGTGTAAAATTGAGCCCTTTATTACTGGAGGAAATTTTTGATGTGTGAAAGAAATTAAAGTGAAAAGTACTGGAAAATTAAAACATTTAACATGAAAAGTACTGGAAAATTAAAATATTTAACATGAAAATTACTAGAAAATTAAAATATTTAACATGAAAAGTACTGGAAAATTAAAATATTTAACATGAAAATTACTAGAAAATTAAAATATTTAACATGAAAATACTGGAAAATTTGTGCTGTGATTCGTACCATGTACATAACATGACTTACATCTATTATACTATAAATAGTATATCTATTGCAGTATAAATAGTATACCTATTATACTATAAATAGTCTAATAGATATGTCATGTTACGTACATGGTACGAATCACAGCACAAATTGTAAGCCATCTGGGATCCCAAATGCGCACAGCCACATTGTAAAGAACTTCACGGTTCTTAGCTTAGCCTGACGATGATGATTTTTAAGTCGAAACATGTCGCTTTAACTTATGTTTTTATTATATAGTTGTGTTGACTGGAATATAGTGAAATGAAGTGAATATATACAATATTCAGATGCTTAATATCTGGGAAGATCTAAATTTTTAACAACTCTTAGACTTAAACTTCACTTGGGTCTTACACTCCCGATTTTTCACAGTTTTGCCCTTTCTACCGTTAAACTCTTTTATCTGAAGTATTATAGAATTAAATATTAGATGGGAACCAGGATACAACTCAACAATAAAATGTGTGTCTTCCGTTATGGGAACAGAGAGTATTTTCAGTAATTTTCGTTCCAGCTGTTCCCTTACTAAGGACGACATTCAAACACGTTCGCCTGCACAGTGCCCTGCTTCTCCGACATGTCATTTTGTGTGTATCCACATTCAGATACAGGCTTAATGTCCGGCCTGCTTCCTGCTGACGTAATTGTACTAATTACACAATTCTCAGGACCTTTCTTATTTCTGTACTTTAGAATTACGTGGTTCCATTTATTTTATGCGCAATGACAGTAATAATGGAGTTACAGATTATACCTTCAGTTTTACTAAGTAAGACACTTGTCGTGCTCTAGTGAACTTGTGACTGTACAAAATGCACACTACCAAGTAGGAAAGTTTGTATTTTGTCCGGTTTATATACCTCTAATGCTAAAGTGAGCGGCTGTTTGTGTGCGTGTCGTGACTTATGTTGTTTTATTGCGCGCGATTTTGAAATAACGCGCATGTGTAATTTAAATAAGTAAGTAAGTAAGTAATAATAATAATAATAATAACAATAATAAATGTCTTTAAAATAGTCCCAGTCGCCCCTATTATTACTGGTATCACCTTTGTTTTTACATTCCACATGCGCTGTATTTCTATAATAATAATAATAATAATAATAATAATAATAATAATAAAAATAAAAATGGCAAGGCAAGAGGATGCATGGACAATTGCCACGTATCTTAGATGAAAAGCTGGTGGACATTGAACAGTCATATCGCTGGCTAAAATCTGGTGACATCAAGGGAGAAACAGAAAGTACAATAGTGGCAGCTCAAGACCAAGCAATTAGTACAAACTATTT
>Ga0131853_10005905_pt1 | contig 22104 bp, 15 predicted proteins | sample TergutLab28metaG_FD_92764 | JGI IMG/M metagenome (GOLD analysis project Ga0131853, IMG submission 92764) | Labiotermes labralis P1 segment gut microbial communities from Petit-Saut dam, French Guiana - Lab288 P1 (version 2) (version 2) | ecosystem: Host-associated > Arthropoda: Insects >... | reverse complement strand
TGTAAACAAAAAAAAATAATAAAAAAACTCCCCCCCCCCCAAACAAAAAATAAAAATAAATAAATTTATCTGTCACATTAAAAACCAGTGCAGTATTGTTCGCCTTCAACTAATATTGTGCTGTATGTTTCTCCCTATATACCTCATTATATTGTGCAATATTTCATTTTACTTGTCACTCATTTGCAATATGTTTCTGCTACACTACTCAATATTATTGTGCAGTATTTCATTTTGCCCCATGGGTCAGGATCAGTCAGAATGCTAAGTGACACAGATGCTGCTTGTGCGGCCATTGATTTACCCAAGTGTTTAAAAAACTGCCACTGAACCAAAAAATGATACCAATGAATACCACAACACAAGTATCACAATTTCATGACAGACTTACAGTTGAGTGAGCCAAACAAATACAACATTTTGTTTGTGGCTGGATGGTCCAACACATTACGATCTACTCAAACTTGTTACCCCTACAATCAGTAAAAGAAACACTTATCTGCAAGAAGCAATTGTTTCCAGTGTCTATCTATTACACTACACCACTTTGTCACTGCAGAAACTTCTGAAGACCCAAAACTCAGTTATAAACAACCTCTCTTCCTTCTTTGCAGCTTGTACTTTTCTTTTTCGGCATGTTTATTGCTTGGCATACAGACTGTAAATGCACAAATACTGTGCAATGCTGTCTGCAACTAATCAATGTTTTCGAGGTAGAACAATAAATTTCAAACTTCATTTGACTGACAAAATATAATGTGCAACCCTTCAATATTAATACTATAGAGTCAATAACACTGTAAAATATTAATTACTGCAGAATGCTATTGATCATCTACAAGCAACTTCACAATGTGCAGACAAGACGGCTCTATCAAACATTATGCAGTCAACCCCCAATACAGCACCACCCTCATTTAACACTCATGAAAGTTCTCAATAAGAAATTCTCTATTATTTTAACACCCTCACTAGCTACCATCTGCCACCCTTTGGTGATACAAATGTGCCCATAAGTATTAAATAATATTTGATATACTACCATGTTAATAGGTACTTAAGAAATGCAGATGGTGTGGACTGGGATTCCTGCCAGGCAAGACAGCCTGGGCCAGTGACTGCAGCCTATGCAAAAACACTATCATCTATGCACTACAAAAATTTATTTGCAGTCATTCTAGTGGCCAGTGTACTTGAGACTGTTGTTCCTCATTCCCTTGCTATGCAGTCAAACAAGCACACACCTCACAATGCCAGCTTCATTTTGCCTTCTTCTGCCCTTCCTTCTCACATCTGCATTTTACAGATTACCAGTCCTACAGCCTATAGATGAAGGTCTGGAGAATATTAAAGCGATAACAAGGCTGATACAATAGAGTTCTGAATTATCCTGTCTCTTTATGTTACTAATGAAGTATGGGGAAATGGGAAGTACAGTGTTTTTGCTTGTACAGACCAAGTTCCTGTAGCTTCTGAGCAGAACATATACATCCAACCACTTCTCCATGTTTTGGGACCAACCCATCAGCTGAGGCTATACTGGTGATACAATCAGTGAAAAGAATAAGTGGGGAGATCTAGTCAGTGCTAACTTAAGAAAGGTGCAAGATGCAAGACTTGAAAACTGAGTAAGCATTAGCAATATAGGCAGGGCAGTGAAATTTCAAAAATGGTTCAGAACACATGAGGTTATTAAGAAAAGGGTGCAGTTGATTTTCATGGGCCATACATTAATACTGTATTAAATGTTCCTCTAATGTATTCTTATTTTGTAATTAAAATATTTTTATTTTCTTAAGAATAGTTTATGAGTTTAAAATAGGTTACACTACTTCACCTTACCAGCACACTCAACATCCTGCCACCATCAATATAATGCCACAATTGTGGTGAACAAATGCTTGTACTATATGGGGGTTGAATGTATTGTATACATCCACCTTAAATTAATCATATGCATACAGAACTGGGAATATACAATTCAGACTGTCATCTCCTCTGTTGTGCGACATTTTGGAACAACACAATGCCATAAGCATCACAGCAAATTATAGTGATAGGCAGGGGAAACGTGGAATTTGGTCACTCATCATAAAGGCTGGGAAAGAAATGTTACAGTCCATCCCATTTAGGCAAATGGAAACACTGAATAAGAGGTATAAAAAGGCAAATGTGATATTCAGATACCAGCACTGCTGGGATGACTGATGATATCTGTATCACAGTACCTGGTATACTCCTTACAGAAGTGGAAAAAATCACAAACAGGAAAGTAGTCAAGTTGGGACATCCATTGCAGGGCTCCAATGCTTTTTAGGGCATTGGGTCATCAGCCTGCCATTGCAATGATAAACAATGATGTCAGAGAGCACAGCTCAGGGGAAGGAGGGGGCATTAGCTCTGCCCCTTATATTTTAAAATATGGAATATTCCCCTCTAAGAACTTAAAATTAATGTAATAAAAACAATCAATATAGGGAACAAACTCAAAACATGAAAGGTGGCTGCAAATACCATGAATAAATAGTCACAGTCCATCAGCAAAGAGTGCACCATGAGAGTGTATAAAATTGGGTGCATGGCTATCAACTGTTTGCTGTAAACTTGTAGCAGGCTCTTGCGAACACAGCAATCAACCTGCCATTCCAGTAAATGGCAGGACATTTCCTGAATAAATAAACAACTATGGGCTTCCCAAGGAGCATTCTGCTTGTGAAGTCAGGCACTATAAATGTCTGGCACAATGTCAAATTGGGTACTCTACTGTGAAACTCCCTGACTTAGAAATGCAACAAACTTGAAGTGTGGACATGGCTCATTAGCAACATCAATTGAACATTTGGTTGTGAAAGATGTTCCCAGAAATGTTTGTCTTATTTTCTGGTATATTCAATAATCAATTCCTTTTAAATTTCATCACAGCTGCCTTGTTACATGAAGAAGCTACAACACTTTGTTAAAACGGTAGTTCCTCTCAAAATACGACAACTAGTGTTTTAAAAACTCTTTGGAAATTAACCTGCAATAATCAGAAATTCTACCTCTAATACCACATTCACTCTGAGAGTTGCTCTACCACCTTTAAAGCAAAATAACGTTTAACATTCTAAGAAAATACTAAAGTTCAGCAATTCAACTGTTGAAAAGATTCTTCACAACACACACTTTTATTGTATGGGAAAATAATGCTGACAATAGTATTCCTATGAAAATATTTGAAATGAAAAATGTTTCAATGCTCTTATTTAAGATAACACATACAATACACATGTAAGAACTTCCAACCCATCCGTTTGAGGCAGCATTATCAGAATTGTTTAAGTATGTGTACTTTGAGAGGTGTTATCACTTAATTCTACATTTAAAAGTGTTCAAGTACAGTTGCTCTTCACCTCGCAAAGATACTTCACATTAAGGTCAGCAGCTTAACCACCTCATGTGAAAAACAGAAGGTATGTGTGAGTAGTACATGGTGAGCATATTCAGTAACATCACCATCTTGCCAAAGTCCTTGAAGGACTACAATGTACACATGGTCAACGCGGACAAGCAAGAACAGTGGTCACCACAAAAGTTTCACAATGACATTTCAATAAGCTTTACGTTAGTACGAACTACAAGATATGCACAATACATGGTAAATCTTCTATTAAAATTTCACATAACTTCCACATTAAAGACAGTGCTTTCATACTTTCAAAGTCAATGCACATACATTCTGAGACCATGTGCACTGATAACACGCAATAATAAGAGCATGTGCTCACATGATCTGTAAACATTTATATAATGTCTTGTCTAATGGAAATACATTCTGTCACATACTGCAATAATCAGAAAAGAACTGCTCTTTGCATTACTGCCTTTCTCTTGTCTGTCTCTTGGCAAAGAGCCAAGATGTACACAAGACCCAGTCTACAATCAGCCACTGTATTTTCAACTTGCTGTAATGCTGTTGGACTATAAGACTATTATAATAATTTGCACCAACAAATTCTCATAACCATAAAGGGCCATATTAGCAATTAAAATTATTATTCTGCCATCAGTATTCAACATATAAAACATCCATCCTGAACTACAATATTTATAGTACTTATGAGATGACACAATCAACTGCTCACTAAATGCACCTAAAGCATAAGCTCAGTATGCTGTCATAATGTCACCTTCCTGCACACTTTGAAAACATGCAAGATGAATAAATTTTAACTTCAGATGCACATATTCCCTTTATTTGAAATAAATTTTCACAACTTTTTATTTAAAAAAAAACTATAAGGGAAATTTCTATTTATACACAGGAATACTGCACACTTGTCTCTACTTCCATTTAATTGCATTACTGCAATTACAAATTGCATCTGTGCTACTTAAAAATAAAACATAAAAATACACAGAAGCATTACGTATGTGCCCAGTGTAAAAAGGCAAGAAGGTTTTGTGAACATGGGCTAAGATCTGGTCAATGCACAAATGCAAACTTACAAAAAAAAAAAAAAATGTTGGCTTCAGGTCACGTGTAGTTGCACAGATTTGGTCTGACATAATATGCAACAACATTAGAATATGATGAAAACCACTTTCAATCAGTAAAAAAAGAAATTACCTCTGACACGAATAATTTGTAAAAGAACATTACCACTCCATAATCAATACATAACTGTTCTCTCAATACTAAAATCAGAGACTACAAGGAACTCTTAAACTATAAATTTATTCTGAGCAATTACACACACTTAACCTAGTTAAAATCAAATACAAAAAACATGCAAATAACTTACATGATATGTCCTTCCAGTGGTATCTCTTTTCTCTTCATTTTCTGTAAGATATCATCTTCAGCACCAGCCAACCGAATGTCTTTACCGTAACACGCGACATTAATGACGAGTATAATACATAAAATTCAGTTTTGCACAAAATACTGCAGACACTAAATGCAGGAATTCTAAGCAGAGATGCTATAAAAAGCAAATGTATGAAGCACCTCATTTTCAGAATTGCCACAAGACACAATACCTCAACAGCTGAAAGGTCAGCTCCTGACTCTTCAACAGCAATAATTAATAGTCTCTTTGTTCAGTACTTCATAACTTTCAGGCCATCAAATTCAATGCGACTAAAGTTCAATGAGAGTCAGTACCTAAAATCCTCTCCCAATGGTACCAAATTTAATTACACAAATTTTATAAAAACAACAATAACAATAACACAAAAGCCGTACCTGTGAAAGTTGGATTACATATGACATCATATTGAAGGTAATAGTGGAGTTGCCCCAGTTTGGTGGCCACCCTGGTAGACACACCCCACTCATGAACACACATACACATACACACACAATACAAGAAAGGGTAATTTCCAAGTTACCAACGTGTGGAGTCAGCACACCAGCCAGGACTTCCAATTTACTGTTCAAATCTTGTGCTGCAGTGGTACATTTGATGAGAGTAATCTATTAGGTGTGAAAGAAGGCTTGATCCCAATCATTATGACCCTCCCTATATATGCTTGGAACGTGCAAGGAAGTAAGACAGACAAATCTGGTTAGAAAGATATATACGTGATGTTTTCAATATCAGGCAGGCACCATCAACTACCACCCTGGTTGAGTATTTTGTAAAAATCCTGGCCCTCTTAACTTTGCAGGCCGAAATAAAAACCAGTTATTTCTATTACAGAAAACTCAAACTACATAAAGCTTGTGCAATTTGAGTGCTCATTGAGATAACCATAATGACTATGGTGTTCTGGGATGTGGCATTGTACAATATTTATTCATTTGTTCAGTTTTTTGCAGTTCATTTATTGATGAGTACACACACTTCAGATGGTACTGCACCAAAAGATAAGACAACTAGAAAACGATGCACTGGACAGAATGCAGAAAAAAGCAGTCATGGTTAAGGCAATACCCCAGCATTTGCCTGGAGGAAGTAAGGACACTCAGAAGAAACCTCATTCAAGATAGTCAGTGATCCTGCCAATATCTAAACCAGACAACTCCTGCATACAAGGCAGAAGTATTATGGCTGGAGCCAACATGCTAGTGACATCTTCTAGTCTGGTAGTGATACTGTTCCAACTGATATCTTGTAAGCTAAAGATGAGGGCAGTAGGATCCTCCAAAACACCATCATTCATCTACCAAACCACATGCTGTAACATCCCTCAAAAATGTACTCTGAATACCTAGTACTTGTCAACAAATGTCAGTACCACATGTTATAGTACAGGAGATGATGATCTGCCAAGTTTCTGTCACTTTGGTTGACTCCTAGAACCTTCCTTTTGTTTGGGATGGAAATCCAGAGCATGAAGCAAATGTAAGTCTGAATCAAACATGTTGTTACTGATTAGACGAGGTTTTACTTACAAATAAGTGCAACAATTCTCAATCAATGGCACATATCTCATACTGATGGAAAATTTGATGTGACAGAACAATTAATTGGCTTTTTGCATTACTCTCCCAATATTTTTGACAGACTAAAGTCCCCAGGGATGTTATGCCATGTCACACAGTACAAAGGTGCCAACATTTGTAAGGAATGTAGTGCCTTCATTTTCTGGGGATACACTGTACATACATTAAACAATGGTATAGCCTGAGAATGTCTTTACCTGTGTCCACATGACCAACGTAAAAGAAAGAAATCACAATGCAAATGTAAACACCAACTAGGTAGTGTTAGGTTTTCCAGTATTCACTTGATGATGAGGCAACTGTGAAAATAATAACAGCCCACAGGTAAAACATAAACTTAAGGATTGAAAACCATGGTGACAAGCTGTTATACCCCACACATATCTAGTTTGGACTTCATTAGAAGTAAGTAAACACATGCAATGGATCAGAGATCTCAAACACACTTACATTAAATGAAACTATATTTAAATTTTGGTAAAGCATGTAATGTCTCATGCCTTGCACACTTTCCAAGCATAGATCCACAATGATCAATGGAAACTACAATATTTTACCGAAGTCTGATGCTGCTAATATTGGGAATTAATGTGCATGATCCTTGAGTGTATGTTATTCATGCTAACTGCAAGATATAAAGAGATGAATGGAAAGGAAACATCACTACCTGGGAGCCGACTCCTCATGTCAGCAAATGTAGATGAACATGTTATACTATCCCAGCATAAAGAAAGGGGCAACCTACCTGCTTCACTGAAAACAAAATGTGTGTGCCTGCAACTATCAAGCTTTTTCATGCACATGTATGAATAACAGATATTCCACTCCAGTTATCCATAGTAAATAAATGTCTGTATGAAAGCATTCTGTACATAACAACATTCTCAACAGCATGAATGCCAAACTGATCAACACAATTTGCTAAACAGTAAACAAGAACTAAAAAAACAGAGACTGACATGACTTGTACAGAAGTAAAATTAAGTCCACTATGAGGCCTAAACTTAATAATATCAGAACAATTTTTTATGGACTGTAAACAGTCACAGAATGCAAAATCCTACATCTTGAAGAATGACAGCATTAAATTCAACATTTCTGTCTAAGTTCTAACATTAAGGTTTTAAGGAAAGACTTCATACTTGAAACATCAAAAATCCATTCAATTCGGAAGAACCACACAGTGACATAAAGTAAAATACATTTTATGCACAGAGTAATTTACTGTACAGCAGTTCTCCAAAGCCTAACACATTACCCACAAAGTTTAATACATAATTAGCCAAATTCAACTTACACATTTTCTCTTTCTTTCTGTCTAAAATTAAGCTGCTCCTGTACAAGCAACAACATGTTAATCACTAACAAGTCACGACAATACCAGAAACTAACAGATCACAAAGAGAGGATTTATATGCATGTTGTAGCCTCAATGGGTGACTGAAGGTAAAGAGCTTTTATCATGAATGCAGTTCTGCGCCCTCTAACTTTCAGAAGACATAATAATCGTAACTGCCTAAATTCTGATAAATATCTGGATTAATCCAAACTGATTAATATGCCTGAAATTCTCTCCTGATCTCTTATTTTGCAACTTGTCACATGTTAATTACAACACAAGTACTATCACTGACAGACCCCTTACACCAACTTGAAAAATCTGAATAGGACAAAAAATTATTTTGGGGTGGTACTGACACATTCTACATCATATGTGTTGTAGAAAACAGGCTTCCTTGACAGTCTTTACAAGCTACAAGCAATCAAGGTTGATTGTTTATAGCTACTATTTCATATTAATTCCCACACTCAATTCCTCCTCCAACCTGTAGCACAGACTGTAATTTTACAGCAAACTTCAAAACATAATGATATAAAAAAATAAATAAAAATCAACAAGTAAGCACTGTTATAATAGTGACACACTTGTAGCATTAACATTTACTTACAGATCAATAACATAATACAACCCTGGCCTGTCAAACACATGGAACACAGATATTTATAATGAGACTCACTCTTGTTTTGATATTTACAAAGGTTTACTGTCCTTCTTATAATCTGTATTGAATAACACACTCAAGATATTGTGCAAAATTAAATACAAGGAGAATTTTACACGCTTGCATACTTCCACTTTGAAAAATTTAGAAATAAAGCACAAGGAGGGACCGGGACATTGTAAGTTGCGACACAATATTACAAGTCGGATTTCAAATTTTCCCCACAAAGAGTTTTGAGTTTGACCCCCTTAAGACCACAATCAAACTAGATAACCCACCCAGCATATTACCTTTTGACCAGGGTATGTTAAATTATATACTGTACTTGAAATTATAGAAAAATGGTTTTAGAGTTTGAAAATAACCAATACAACATACAGTACACATGTACACCAATACACATACATTGTGTTTAATCCCATGGATGTAATGCTGATCTCACTAAATAGAAAGAGATTTTTGGAGAGGACATCCCTGTGTGTATACAATTCAATATAAAAATCACAAAAGCAAAAAACACAACTACTTTATTGTAGCCAGAGTTAGTTAGTTACAAGAAACTGCAACATGTTTCAGCCAACAGATCAGCTTCAGGAGAAGTCAATATAAAATATGTCAAGGACAGTATGATAAAAGTGAGAGTATTTTATACCAACTCTGCCTGAAGATACGAGAGGAAGTCAGAAAGTAAGGTTCCCTATTTTATTGCCACCAAATAACTTCACATAGCAAGATGGCTCTTTATTCACTTAAAGTTCAGACATTGGTCGCTAGATGATAGCACTTTCGTAGCTCAATGTCAGACAAGAGGGTGTGGTTGTTGCATGACAATGCCCGACTGCATACAGCTCATGCGACAACGAATCTTTTGGAACGATGGGGCTGGGAAATTCTTAAGCAACTGCCCTACAGCCTGGATCCAGCACCTTCAGACTTTCATCTCTTCCCCAACATGAAAAAACATCTTTGTGCCAAGTGATTCAAATCACATGATGATGTCAAGCATGAGGTGCAAATGTGGCTGCGTGGTCAGGATCCCACCTTCTATCTACAAGGTTTTGAGAAATGGATTTCCCACCTAGACAAGTGCTTCAACACAGAAGGTGACTACGTGGAAAAATAGGTGATGTGAAGTGTAATAAGTGAATAAAGAGGCATCTCACTATGTGAAGTTATTTGGTGGCAATAAAATAGGGAACCTTATTTTCTGACTTCCCCTCGTAGTCTGTTGGGTGAACCATACAGCAGTTTCTTGTAACTAAGTAACTCTGGTTCCAATAAAGTAGTTGTGTTTGATGGATTCTGTGATTTTTATATTACAGAAGAGATTTATTACTGTCACAAACACATCTGACAGAACCGTCAGGGGAACGCAAACTATATTCAAGCAGAATGGCACTTCCTATCTCCACACACATGTCCATGTTCCACCCTTAACAAATCACATGTTATTCATTCTCTGAGACCATGCAGAAAGTCTCCACTAAGTAAAACTAAATTAAATTCACATACCAATTTCTGAGAATATATTTGATTTGAAAGGTATCTGCATGTATGTAAATATAGTCACTACAATTCTCTGAATGCAGTTACTACCACAAGTACCAAGAAATGAGAAGCAGTTCATTTTAAGGAAAAGCGCCACCCAACCACACATCCCTCAAAACGTCAGTGACTGAACAAAAAATCAGATGTTTACTCTTACACCTTTATAACTCATATCCCCTCCCCTCATTTGTCTCACTTATTATATATGCATGTTTTAGGAAGAAAAATCTTGTGTTTCTGATGTAATAACAAATTTCCATCTACAGCAGGAGGAGGATGTAGTGTGAGAGGTATAAATACACAAACTACATGCTGCCACTAGCAACAGAGAGCTGAGCGAGAGACAGATAATACAGTGAAACCAACAATAAATGTAAATGCTCAGTAATTACTGGTATGAACCCTTTATAAATTTTCCTTACAAAAAGGAACAAGCAGAAAAGTAATAAAGATTATTAGGCTTTATTAGATAATGGAATGCTATACTTGGTAACAAAAGAAATTGCATTACTCACTTTCTGATCACATTATTACTGTTGTGGTTGACAAGTTTCATTCCATTCATATAGTTTATCTAAAGCAATCTTATTTATCAGTTTTCTTGATCCACGGATGCTCTTTGACTGTTTAATAATTCACGATGAGTTAAAAAACTTGAAATAAAGATGACACTTTCCTGATCTGATGTGCGTGCCAACTTGTCATGCAAAACACACACACACACACACACATTACATATTACAACTAGTTATAAATACAGCAGAATTCCTTTAATCCAGCTACTGATAATCAAGCACTCCTAATACCCTGGCACTTGAGGAAAGTAGTCCCAAGACCAGAAATTCCACTGTCTGTAACTTCTGGTATACATAATGATTCCATGATTTTGTCTTGGGTTAGGTGGACTTTACAGAGGGCATCGAGCTATTACAATGGCTTCATAATAACCCAAGATGAGTACAGAAGGTAGTGCTGGCAAGATGAAACATGTAACATTAAACATTCTGCAGAAACTTGAGATAATTAGGAGGCTTGTAATTAGTGAAAGCCAAAAAGTGGTTATGTTTTCATACACCATTGGATTGTCAACTATCTACAATATAAAGAAACAGACTGACTAACTACAATTGTTTCTAGCATCAACTGAAAATGTGAAGGGTCTCTTCAAGTGACACATACTGAAAGGAGAACTTAAATTACCACAATTCAACAAGGTGTTGTATAATTACTTTACCACAATGTGTTCCCAAGGAAACCCCATGACTGCACCTATGATAATTGAGAAGTTAAGTCCTTTATGATGAAATGAAATTAACTGATAAGCACACATTTTCTAAGGTATGGTTGCGAAATTTTAACGAACCAGCAGCTGAAGGAGATATCCAAATGGAATACTCCTGTAATTAGTTGTGTAGCCCAAGAAAAGGAGCAGTAACAAACAATTACCTGTAAGAACTTGGGTTAGCATAGGTACTGTCTGATGATCTCCAATGTTTGGTAATTCAGCGTATGTTCAGCCCCTTGGGTGCCATGTTAAAAACTGCTATTGTATTTATAAACATAATTTTTCCCATTTGTATCTTATTTTAACAAAGTCTGATGCTCAAATCACGTTTATTTACAGCTGGCCAATAACTTTCCACCAAGTTTAAATAAGTCATACTATTGAAATGCTTTAGAAAATTATTTTTCACCACAAATATGTTCCAATGCTTGCTCCTTCCTTGGGCAGGTAAAGTGGTAAAGTGTACCATGTTCTTCTACATAAGAAAAAGAATTACTGGTATACACGACCCATGTGAACTCCAGGCAGAGAATGAGATTCAACTTAAAAGTAATTACTGACAATCTCCATGCATCTTAACCTCAGCAATGTATGGCACTGAATGGTCTGTTATATGACTCAGCCTCTTTACTCCTGGTGAAACAACCCCTGGGTGGGCCCCAGGGCTAGTCTACATACCATAGAAATGATAAAAATCTCTGCTTGAGCTGGGAATCAAACCAATCATATAGCCCATAGCCTACGTCAATATGCATTGATATTTAAATACAATGTATACTAAAATAAAAATTCTGCAAATACTGTAATATATGTTTATGAATATCATCTATTTCATGACTTCCAAAGAAACGTGTGGTGTAGGTGGCAGCACCACTGTTTCACATTTGGGAGGTTTTGGGTACAAAACTCTACCTAGAAACTGACTATCCTAAGGGTTTTCAGCATTTTCCTCATTTCCCATGCAAATGCACATACAGTACCAAAAATAGGTCACAAACAGTACTACCACATTATATTAAATTAATTACTTAGTAATCATTCAACCACTGCACTTTATATACCGTAAGGTACTGCAAGTGTCACTAAACAAACCAAGAATAAATGAACAAATGAATGAAAGAGTGACTTAATATGTAAATAAAAAACCAATAAGCATAACAGACTCTATAGCAAAAGTTCTTTGTATCCAAATTACTGCTCAGTGGCAATATAACTACTACATGTGATGTGGAGAAAATGACATGAATTCCAGTTCACAACTCATGACAATACAACCATTACTTTTGATGTGCAGGAAATACCACAACCAAAAACGAGGTTAGGTTACTTTAGATTTGAAGTGCTCCTTAGTGTCTTTGATAATTGCGAATAATCACTGCAGTTAACTATACACTGACTTATCAATCACTCAATCTCAATCAGTCTGTTTAGTTACAGTCCTGCAGATAAAGTTAATGTTCCATAGACCAGTCTGAGCATTATAAACAAATATAAAATTCAGCTTTACAGACTTCATAACCAGTGCATGAATATAGAAACATATTCACCATGGTCTAAAACCATATCAACTGTACTCTCTCTCAAGCTCTCCTCACAGTGTCTGCTGGAAATTACCCCTTCACAATATAGAAAGAAATGTAGATCTGCACATTACCTGTTGTTGCTTTATCCAAGGCTGCAATTCCTTGTCCAGACATCAATCCAGAGGGCCCAGCTTGACCCACTGGGGATGCAGGAAGAATATCTTCACGATTATTGCTGTCAGAATCATCCTGTAATATCAGAGAATTCACATACTGCACCAGGCTGACGCGGTAAGGCTGTTTTTGAGCAATATGAACCACATTAACTCAGTCAGTAAAGTGAAAGGCTGTTGGCTGAATAACTACAATGTGATGCTTGGAACAGACACTGGAATATTTATTCCTTACTGTCTCTTCAAGAATTAAGCTGAAGCTCAACAAGGACCAGTGGCCCTTTCCACTAGCTGGACTGTGATGCTGCCTTTGGATTAATAAGAATGGTATATTCAATACCCCCAACAAGCCCTCATGTCATGGCACTCAGTACAGAGATGACTCCATCTGGATGGCACTAATTAAAAAAACAAATGGCAAATAAATTTTTCACATTTTATGTTTGTTGATATTTTTATTTTTTGATCCAGTATGTTTGGAAGAGTATTCAAGTAGGGTGGTACAATAGTAACATATCTCAATTGCATTTTTGAGGTACCCAGCTTTTATCTCAATTGTGGTAGTCTATCCTGAGGTTTACACGGTTCTCCTCAGTCTCACCATCTGAATTTCTCCAAATGCACAACCTCCTCCTTATACGCAATTTCCTATTCTCATTTCAAGTTCATCTTCCAGTCCCACTAAACACTATAAAAGTCTCCAGTCTAAACAGTGTACTTACATTACTTAAAAATGAATTACAGTGTAGCCAATGGATGTAACACCAGAAAACATCTAAACTATGAGTGCAGATTCCACTTAAACCTCCGATTACAAAAACAGTCTCCACTTCTGCTAAGCTACCTAACACATTCTCCCCTCCCCTACTCTGAAGAAGAAAAAACTCTCTTTTTGTTACCAGGAATTGGACCATGATCCTTATGTTACCCAACCTATGGCTCAGTCGGTGTACCAAAAATGCTATCTCAGTTCCTGACTCCTACCCTGGCTGTTGCTCACTACTAAAAATACATGTCTTTAAAACTGGTCTGAATTATGCTTTTCATATATTCACAATAAAATATCTGCCTACAACTTCAGAACCAATAAACAGATTTTTATGAAATATGATTATGGTGGATTTTTTCTAAAATATATTGAAACATTCTAACTTTGGTTAAACTTGGATAACAATAATATATGCCTTATGTGAAGACCAACATGCATTTCTTTGTACCACTTGAGTATTATGCTTGCTCATCTCACCAAGTACTGACTGAGAGCAAAAAAGTTACAAACAAAAGCTGTATTGAGAAACAAAAAACACACACTTCATGCCCAATACTTTATTTCAGTAAGTCTTATGGTTTCCTAAATTCTTAAATAAAAGACATTTTTAGCTCTGTAGAGGTGATGACAGTATCAACATACCAGAAATGTTATGCTATTCATACGTTTCATAATTTGTTTAATTATTCACAGCATCACAAAGCATACTGTAAGCACCCACCCTTACCTGACAGTCTATCTGTATCCACTGATGTCTGGCTCTGACCAACTTATCCATAACCACCAACTAAGCTTAGAAGAATACTAACCTGATGCTCAAGGCTGTAGTCTTCATCTTGGCCATCTGCCTCAACTTCTCCTGCAAGGTAACTGTGCTCAAATTCTATTTCTTGTTTTATTGACTTCTGCAACAAAATACAAAAATGTGGGCAATCAATTATAACACAATTCTCTCACACATGTTTCCAATGAGAAAGGTGAAACAAAAAAAAACCATTTCATGAAATATTCCCCTGAAGATGGAAGATACTGAATTCTCTATGACTTACTCTGGGATTAAGGCCTTCAATAACTTGCCCACCTATGTGAAGAACCTTCTTCAGACCAAGAAACAATTCAAACAAGCTCTGAAAGAATACTTATACCCCAACACTTTTGAGATGAATTTTCTTAATATTGTAAAGGAATCTTGATAAAGTGCTCAGCATTTCATAAAAAATTGGATACAAAGTATGAGCAAGTCTTTCTACACGATCACTTTTTTTAACTTGGTTGTCCCAAAGTGCCCAGTCTGGTAGGTGATCCTCTTTCGGGAAATGGGTGTGGTTCACCGAATCAAATATAGTTTTAATTATTTCTTTTTTACTTGTTTTATTTACTCATTTTATTCTTGATATAAAAAAGGCATGCTGTATCAAGTTAAAAAACCAAATCATATTTTATTAAAATAACAGTCACTTGTAATCCCTCACTCACATCACTCTCATATGCAACTGCTTTCCTTACTAGACTGCTAGCGTCCATTGTCCACTGCTAACGTTTTCTCATTTAAATTTCTCCCAGTGCAACCCCTCCTACCTATCGCCAACAGTTCCTGAACATACACTGACAGACCGTCCATAACTGGTGCCAGCAAACCTAATAAACAACTATATAAAAAATGTTTGGCTACATGGTCAATGGTTTAATTTTGTTAGGCATTATATAACACCAAAGAAGAAACAAAAAAAGCCAGAATCCCAAATTTTTTGTTTGTGTCTAGATTCAAAGAAAATGTGTCATTACCTGTTTTAATGCTCACCAATCTCTAACAACAAATTCCACAACATTTCATTCAGAATATCTTGAGTGTTTTAACACAGAGTTGTGGGTAGACAGATGCACACACATGGTAAAGCTAATAGGTGCATTTTGCAAATTTTTTTGTGAACACAGCCCACAACCTTTGCAAATTTTAAAGTATTAAAAGAAAATACAAAAATAGGACGGTTCAGATATGTATAGGTTTCTTCCTTCACACTTACAAGTGAAAACTGAAGTATCCTTTGGAAAAAACCAGGACAAGAAAATTTACAGAAGCAGGAAGAACCAAACCTGGAAACCACACATTCAGAACACACATAGTAGACACAAGTTATTATGAAATCAAGCCAAAATCAAAGCCAGAGTGGAAGCAGAAATGAGTATTCTGCAACAACTTTACACCTCAAGGTACAGAAACCATGCAGTACTTACTTTATTCTCTACATGGAGAGAATATGTGTCAGTCTCAGACAAAGTGTTATGACTGGGTGGTGCAGCAGTAACTGGCATAGAGTTAACTTCTGAGGAAGATGAGGAAGAGGGATCCAAAGATGCTCTGCTGTTCGGTGGTGGTGCAACTTTACATGCCTGCTCTTGATCCTCTGCCGTGTTTCTTCTTCGTTTAAAGGCTGGAGATTCTCTACCTGATAATACAGTATCATGAGGTAAGGTAACAGCTGGGAGCCTGTTTTCACCCACTTGCTGTCTTGGTGAGCTCTGCTGTTTTCCCATACTGGAGTGATCTGAACCACATAATCCGCGAATCTGCAATGCTTCTGCAGCCACGAGCAAAGAGTTCAATTCTTCCTGACTAACATTCACTTCTCCCTTGTACATGAAGTCCACAAGTGCCTGAACTTCCCAGTGTTTCATGTCTTTCATGAAGATAATTGGATGCTGACAAGGGTTATGAACTAGGAGATTTTCAAAATATGTGCTGCATGCTGATAACACCACTTTGTGACATTTAATCATTTGCCCCTCACAAGCCAGTGTTATATCCACAAAATGTTCACTCGTTAAAAGACGTGGAAAGACATTTTGTAGGTTCGAGCTGTAACTGTTCCACTTAACACAAAATTGTTGTGATGATGCCAGCATCTTTCTTCTGAGTTATACCTGAAACACAGTATGTAATTACTGTTGTATTCTTTCTTTTGTGTGATTCCCTGGTGCCTGAAATTTATGTGCCGCCGTTAAGCACCACCTATGAACAGCAAGAGTGTTCTGAAACGTCAGCACATAAGATTCAGATGCTGGAGAACCACCCAAAAGAAAGAATACAACATTCAGAACATGGCAAAAATATGAAATCAAGACATAATTACTTGATAACATAAGCAGAGCAACCAGTTCTTCCAATGATAAAACCTCTCATTACATACCACTAAATTCCTTATTCCTCTCTTTTAACATCTGTTTTTACACCTCTATACAGTGAAGTCAGAGGCTGTGGTGTTGAGCCCTGAAAGGAAGAAACCCTATTTTTTGTGTGTAAAATGTGTGCCTATGACATAGGTTGGGTGGGTGCCAAACCTTGTCATATACTAATTTTTGACGCAAGACAGTTACAGTATCCCTTGTGAATCAGTATGCCTAGTTCACTCTAGTTTTATGACTTTAGGAACTCACCCTGAAATCAACGACGACAAAAATAGTAACATAATATAGAGAGATGACACCAACAGACAATTGCCTATGTTAAGGTTCAACTTCTAACGGACGACAACCAAAGTCAAACAATATTCTGGTGTAACAGTTTAATTTGGCAGCTGACAATACAGTACATATACTCCCTGACTTAGAGACAGGATATATTTTGAACACATGGTTGCAAGTCGAATTGATCATTGGTTAAAAATATTAAATGAGGTGGAATATAAACTCTCCAACAGGTCAGGAGGAATTCAGATAAATAGCCTTTCTGTTGTCATAATAGCATGTGTTGTAATAATCAACACTTCATGGAAACAATTTGAAATGTAGTTTTAAATGAAATCTTAATCACATTTTCATAGTAGTTACAAATGAAAGTTTTTTAAAGAAAATTATGGTTGTAACTTCTGTTGGTTGTAAGTGGGATGATCTTAAGTCAGGGAGTGCCTGTCCTTAATATTTATTTTTGGGTGGTTACATGCACAGTCAGAATAAGTGGCATATCAGTTGCCAAAATTCATTGCTGCCACTTTTCACAAGCCCAACACATGTAACAGAAAGTGATACAACAGCTGCCAAAATTCACAGCTCCTAACATACATGCACAAACCCAAGTCTAATCTTGATTCACACAAACACCCAAAACCTGACTTCAATGTACACATACAAACCCACACAAAACCTTGGTTCATACACCCAATAACACAAACCTAACCATCATTTACAATCACACACAAACACAAGACAGCAAGTCTAATGTTCACCACACGCTAACAAACTACTAAATGATCACTACACAATTACACCATACCATGCCCATTTATTACCACACCCATCTCATATTGCTACACGTAATAAAATTGACTGCAAGGACACTGTTGCAAAATTTACAGTATTTGTTTCAAGTTACGTTTTAAGATTTTTTTTAATTATGCCAATTTTTTGGTGCAGATACAGTAACATTAAATTAAGTAAACTGCAAATTACGAATGGGGTTCGAATATTTCTTAAATGACATGACAGGCTTAATAAACAACATTAAACAGCTCGAACTGAATCTGCAAAAAAAAACCGGTTCGGTCGCCTTAAATACAGTACAATTCTGGTTACCTCTTCTGTCATAATTCACCTATTACCGGAATAATTATATGAAGATGCTACCGACCGTCACAACATGAACGCCATTTTATTTAATAACGCTAAATTTGACTGTACGAAAGTGACTAAAGAAACTGCCAAAAAAAACGGTATTCAGCACTATTATGACCACAATCAGTCATACACCATGTAGTAACTACATATTCAATCAACATATAAAACCTAACATAAAATAATTTAAATGCTATGAATCATGTAAACAGATATCGCAGATCCACTGGGTTTAAACGCGGAATTACTAATTTTGCCATAATTATTACTAATAAATAACATAACATGCTCTCACATACCCTTCCTTTCCAAAATATATTCAGTGTTGTGCACCGTAACACCAAAATCGACATAGAACTATAAATCAATACAAACGTACACAACCCCAAACAATCACCCTTACGAAATTTCCTTCCAAAATACCGAAAAGCACACCGCGGATTAATAGCGTAGACCGGCCCGTGCCACAGGCGATGTAGATAACCACAGATTAATACCTCGTACAGATTGAAAACTCCGTGGAAACGTAACATTACAGCGTCACAAGCGGCTGCGACGTCGTAATGTTGCCGGCTTGGCTCAGTGATCGAACGCAAAACGTGCTCCTGATGGTAATTTACAGAACTATATAGTATATCATCGGTAAAGCAGCCTCCTGCTGTACCACACCAACACCACCACCACCACCACCACTCTGCTATTCGAAACGACACAAAAAAATAATCATCATCATCATCATCATCATCTTCCTCCATGGATTAAGTCGTTTGACCTGTACTGGCATCGACGCATTGCCATCGTTTCCAGGGGCATCCACGATCTCTTCTTCTTTGAGGTTTGTAGTTGAGGGTGTGTTTTGGGAGTCTGGTGTTGTCCATTATTTCAAGGTGGTTGACCCAGTTTTGTTTGTATTTGAGTCTCACGTCTTGTATTCCAGAGATCTCTAGTTCTTTTCTTATGACTTCGCTTCTTATTTTATCCAGCCTTGTGTATCCCGTAATACTTCTTAGAAAGCACATTTCTGCAGCTTCTAGGCGAGTCATGTCTCTCTTCGTGGTTACCCATGTTTCGTTGCCATACAGTAGTGATGATCTAGCTACAACTTTATAAAATTTCATTTGGGTATCTGTACGGGTTTTCTTCAAGTGTTTCCTAACAGTGCCGCATATTCCTTGGAATCTGTTTATTTTTTTGTCAAAATCTGATTCACCGTCCATACTCAGTTCGCATCCCAAATAATTAAATTGTCTCACTTGTTCTAATATTGATCAGTCTATTTCTATTTTGGAACGCACTAAGTGTTTTCCTTTAAAAACCATAATTTTAGTTTCGTCCAAAGAAATTTTGAAAAAAATAGTAAACTTCAAAATTATTGCAAACCAACTACATACACTTACTAGACAATATACCTTACTGTTTCTCATTATCTTTCCTCTAACACATTTCCGCTCAGATCGAAGTATAATGTAAAATAATAAGGTATATTTATTGCCTAATTTGTGTATTTAGTTACTTGTAATAAATAGCGATGCAATGCAAGAAAAATGCAAAATATTAATGTTCAAAATTTTAGTCTTCAGAGTTACGGATCATGTAATCTGATTTGTGGGCACCGAGGATTTAGTCAGAACCTACGGCTTCCACCTTTTGATGGCCTGAGAAAATAGACCCAGAATGCTTATCCAAATCATTCATAGACATGCGTGATTTCTGGCTTCCGCCACGAGGGAGATGAGAACTGCACTCTTCTGGGTTATTACGCAGTGAGCAGTGGTAATTTCTTACTGAAGTTTCGGGACAACTTCAGTAAGAAATTACCACTACTCACACACACACACACACACACACACACACACACACACACACACAGTACACACACACACACACACACACACACACAAAGAACACATGAACACAAAACACACACACAACACACACACATACACAACACAACACACACACACATACACAACACAACACACACACACACACACACACACACACACATACATACATACATATTCATTCACAGATCCATCATGGGAACAAGTTGGATTGAAAGTTGAATTCGTCATGAAAAGAGCTGTGTAATAACCCAGAAAAGTGCGATTCTCATTTACAACCATGTGCCACACTATATGGTGTCCTAACCTAGACCGAATTATGAATCCTCACCACTGTGAGCACCTCATATACTGTACCAAAAAATATTAAGATCAACTGAAGCACTGATGGAAAATTCAAACCGGGAAAACTGAGTGATAAAAGAGCAGTGTATTCTGTATACTATTTAATATCACATATTTTTCCACCAACTGTATACATAGTGTTTTATATTTTGTCTCAAACAAACTGAGAAAATGAACCATTATCAGAATAAATACATATTTTAGGGGACCACATATGATGAATTTCAAAGTTCTACTAAAATTGTATCATGAGGAAACTTTACTTCTGATGGTGAAATCTTCTTCACAGAACACACACAAGTATTACAGTGAACTTGTATTACTCTCAGTGTTACACAGCAGTCAACACACAAAACACCACAAACTGCAATAAAAAGAGTTGTTGAAGAGACTGTCGATTTCCTTAACAAACACAGTTGTTGACAGACACCTGCAATCCACCTAATCTGCAATTAATATTAGAATGATAAAATTTCCCTTTATGACTGAGTATTCTGTAAAAGAAAATCTACACAAACGGTTGCACCACATGTAACCTACTTGTCATTCAAACTCACAGTGTAGTTGTCCTTGTATTCTGTGACCAGAATATCGAGAACTGCTACCACAGTGCTCTTATAACTTCCACATACATGCTATCCTTCTTCACACTATGGGCACAAGACTTTGTGTGACTCACAGTTACTGTGGGTGCCAGGCAATATATGTTGTTTTTCAACTGCATACAGCTTCAGTACATCCTCCCACTTAGCAGTACCAGTAAGTCACTCACCATTCACAATAATCTCACACTCCACATATGCTACACTGACTTTGATGTTTCACACATCAGAGGCCCTTGTTATACAATAAATGAACTATTGCATTCAAGAAGGTACACCAGTGTCTCCACCCATGTGTGGTGAGTGGATGTGCATGCACTACTGACCCATAGATTTACACAGGCTGTAGCACTCATGGATAGGTAGCACAGTTACTGGAATTGCCTGTTGTGCTGGACAGGTCTAGAAGTAAGCATCAGATGCAACGTTACAAGCTGCATGGTGGTGACAATGACATAGCAACCCACCAACAAGTAGAGCCAAGAGACCCAACAATCTGCATGGGAAATGCCGAATGGTTGATTTTCAACTGACATGAAAACATAGGCAACCAAAAAATAATATGGAGAGACCCATAAAGTGGAACAAGCCTGTAATGGCTGATACCTCATTGCTGATGACAAAATATCCCAAAGTTGGGGCTTATCTACCCAGTGACACAGCTTGCCATTCTGGAATAAAGCCGTTGCCCTTAATGCCGCCGGTCAGTTTGTGTAGCCCTTCCTCATAAGCATACTAGAATTGTATAAGAAAATGACATCAACAGCAGCGCTAGAAGTGTATTTAACAGTGATATAGAATAACCATGTAAGGGGATATATAGAATGAGTTTATCTTACAGTAAAGGTTTACAGTAACCACACTAAATTCCTGTGTAGGCTACAATATGCAGGTAAAATAGATAACATGGGAATTATTATTATTATTATTGTTGTTGTGTTGTTGTTATTGTTATTATTGTTGTTGTTGTTGTC
>Ga0131853_10005903_pt1 | contig 22106 bp, 13 predicted proteins | sample TergutLab28metaG_FD_92764 | JGI IMG/M metagenome (GOLD analysis project Ga0131853, IMG submission 92764) | Labiotermes labralis P1 segment gut microbial communities from Petit-Saut dam, French Guiana - Lab288 P1 (version 2) (version 2) | ecosystem: Host-associated > Arthropoda: Insects >... | reverse complement strand
CTCCCGAGATTCGAGTGGGGGAGTTGTTTACCCCCGGATTGTTTTGTCTCCAGAGCAAGCATCTCGCATGTGCGTGTTTCTTAACATAAGTGTTTTACAGGGAGGGGTTGTTAGCATCTCGCCCAACCCCAAGCTGGAGGACCAAATCTCGTCGGCTGTCCGCGACTGCTTATTCAATTTATTCGCAACTACCCCCCTTACTGGAGGCCGTTCCTCTATCCGTAACCTGAGGACGCGCCTTGCCGTGGTGACAGGGACCCACTACATGGATAATATGTAGGCTACGAACTCATTAACGTTTTAAGCCTACTTGTTACGTGATGCACCAACAGGTTTAACATTCAAGAATTGTACGCTCTGCCCACACTGTATTGGCGTGTTTTGTATTCATCTGAGAACAATCAGCGACTTCGTCCCGTACGAAATAAACTGAATGATTTTTATAACCGAGTTGAAAAGTGTTTACTGCGCGGTACGGACTGGGTCTTTAAAGAAAGCAGTCTGCGCTTCGTCTTTCAAGGGTAAATCGAATGGTTATCTTTAGAAATTATAGTTAAGGGAGTTGTCAAAATATCCCTTTGAAATGTAAATTGTCTTGAAACATCCGATATATACAACCGTCTCAGACTTCATACATATGACACTGGATGGCATCATACATCGTACATGAACATTTTGAACGACGCAGACTGTTGAAATTACATTTGTTGTCGCATGCACACTGACAGAACTGGCAGAACAGACTTTATTGATTGAGCCTGCTAACAAGTATTTTAAGTAGTGTGATATGCGGGAATTCAGACCGTGATCTAGCGACTTTGAAGGCCAGTGTCGTGTGTTAGTATTACGCTGACCGTCCGCCTTGTTCCAGCTGAGAAGCTTTTAATTAAATTTGGTATTGGAAGCCCTTAGTAAAATGCGTCATTGTTAACCTAATTGGAACTTGACCTACGCTGTAAAATCAGTACGACCACATTATGCAAGATCGGCAGTTAACTTGGTATAGGGATTTTGTAAAGTTGGGAACGATGATCAAATTCAATTATGGTGTGTTCAAATTGCCACAAATCTCAATACTTGCACATCACAACACATCATAGAATTCTTCGAGTTTTACTACATAGAACGGGTCATTTTGCTTAAACAGTTTAATCCTTTAAAGCATGGTTCTTATTATATGTACAAAATTCTTCAAAAATAAGAAAACCCACGTTTCGTATTTATACGTTTCCATGACACTCAGAATTCAGAGAAATTGCATTCTGAATAATATTTACCAGTTTCTCTTTGTAACGGAGATAATAGCGTCTTTACTATAAGGTAGGAAGTAAGTAACGAAACAAAATTTTGTTTAGAAAACTGCTGCAAGACAGAGTTTCGTTTTGCTTATTTAGGAAACATTCTGATGCTCCTAGCACAGAAAACTGATTCCGCTAAAGTTACACACACACACACATACACACACACACACACACACACACACACATATATATATATATATATATATGGGTCTATAATGTGCAGAATTACGATCCTTTCAATAGCTTTAAGGCATCCGCTGTGGACTGAAATAAAATGTATTATTTTTGAATGAGACAGTAGCTTAAGTTGGATGGCTGAAATTGCTATTGTGATTTTGTTTCCCACTGATTATTAAGAGCTGGACACAGAATATAACCAAGGGACACGAATCATGTTTGCAAGTAAAAGAAGCAGAGGCGAAGAAATACCTGCTTGTGTGTGGGATAAATAAGAATGTCAATTTCAAACTTTATTCTAACAATTTTGAGGAAAGGCGATTTGAAAACATACAGATGGGAGAAAAGTCGGAACTCACACTTGTAATAAAATTTAAAATGTCATAATGTTAGTAGCAAAATTTATCTGCATCTGCAGTTCGTATCCCACATTACAGTCACTTAATATTGTTCTTGTTGGTTGATATCACAGCACCGACTGAAATTGCTTAACCGCTGAACAAATTTTCTCAAGTCTTTTTTTTTATAACTTTTCCCTTTTCTAATACAAGTAGATTTACGAAGGAAGATGGGAAGTTAAGTCTCTCTCTTCAAGTGACGAAGCTCGTCACAGTAAATGTGGCTGTCAAAGCGTCAGGGGATGTTTGCATTAGAAATGCAAAAGGAGCCAGTTACAAAACTTCCATGTAGAAAAATAATCAACATGTTTTCAATCAAATACACCAGAGATATCTGAGTTTTAATATGATTTACGAGTACAGGTTCCCCGTAAACGCAAGTACGAGTCTCAGTTTCTAGCAGTTTGATTTTCAGCACTTAACCAAGGTTATTTAAAATGTCGAATACAATTCACCATATAAATTCCAACAACTATACTATAATTAGACACAATAGTACACACACATGTGTTGGCATCCTCGTAAATGTTATTGCACGGGACATGGATGATTTTAAAGTTGCACAAAATTTTCAACGTCGACTGTGAAATGCTCCAAACCCACAGAACAATGAAGCAATACACATATCCTATACACTTCGTGACTATATCTATATGTTTTCTACCTGCGTGTCATCTGTTGTCTGAATACAAAGCACACACAACTCATAAGGCCAGAATCATCAAACAGAGAACACGCTGGCCAGGTATGGTTCTTCTTCATTTTTCAGCACTTTTATCTAAAATAGAAGTGTTGTTGATGAACCTTACTGCTTTATCAGCTACGTAAATAGCACACAGTAACCACGTAAATAGACATCTCATCAAAATTTGAAGAGTACTTTACCGCAGCTGTTCGGCACTAGGTCGCATCCTCGGAAATGTTAAAACTGGGTGCCATGTAAACAGTACGTCTTCAAACGTACAGACTATGGTATGGTACGAACAGGCAAAATTTTATCTCATACTTTCTCTTTGAGAACCGTCTAAAACGAAAGTTTGTTAATCATCACTGACTTTCAACTTTGCTTCAGAATAAACCATTAGCAAAGTTCAAGAAGACGGGGAAGATTTGGAACAGAGGAACGTATCAGTTTGTGGCCCACATTAATTATGTTTATGTGTTGGAGGAAAATGCAAGTACTGAAAGGGATATTAGTCGCTAGTGTGGAAGGTGGTGTATAAGTGAATGCAGAAAAATGTTAACGGGGTGAGTTCGTTGTTAGGTTTAATGTCAATAATTAATAAACCACTGGCAGATTAAAACTGGAACGAAGATATTTTGTAAATAAACCTACATGTTAGGTTGAAAATGCTGTCTATTAAGTTAACAATTACAAACATGGTGAAGAAGAAAGACGTGAACTTAATATACGAAAAATTTTATAGAAATGCCATTTTTACTTAAGTGACAAGTTCTTTAAAAAATGAAGTAGACTAACGTGAAATTAGCTTACAAAAATTTAGAGTAACAGCTATGTTGGACTCGAAACCTATGCAACAGAAATGGGGAATTTGGAGATGGCTAATGTATCTTCTTCCTAGTTCTTGCTTTTTATATCTGTTACATAATAAAATTAAGATAAGATAATCTTATTTTGGCTGCAAATAATTCTCAAAAACCAAAGTGGGGAGACTTACTCAATTGCATTTCTGCACATGTTCAACTCTCTTGAAAATTTATATTTCCCCTTATTATTCTGTACCCCTTCAGTGGCCTCCTAATTTTAGTTCTGGAATTTTGTAATTTGAAATGTAATTTGGTTGACTAGATATGTTACATGTTGTTTCTTTTTATTTTCGACAAGCGTGTAATTCATTTTCAGGGCATGGTCAGACAAAAGGCACGTCCACTCTATTTGATGTTCCATTACAACACAAGAATTCCAATTTATTTTCTAAATAACTGTCATTCTGCACACCTCCAGCTGACGCTCATATAGTGATGAAATGTTGTTTGTAAGGAGAGATGTGATGTTTATTAAAGCGGCATAGGGGGCCTGTCTCTTTTAAGTTCTGGGACCGTGTAACAAAATCAGTGCCACCGGGTGGTCGCCCACCTGTAACATGTAACTTTACTGTTTCCAAGGCTGCGTGTATTGCAATAAAAACGAAAAAAGAAAAAGAATCGATAATACAGGGACGCGGTAAAAAAAAATAAGTCTCAAGACTTCATGCCATCCACCGATATGACTCGCCTACGTTTTGTCCCATATTGTCAGATATTATTCTTATGAGGACTGAATATTCAACGTTAAATTTTTTTGTTCGAATTATTCCCTGGTCGTCTCTCAGTATTACCTGTAATTAAAAGGTCCAAGCATAATTTTTGGTTTATTAAGAAATGTTGACCAATAAGATATTTCTGATATCCCTTCTTTAGAAGCTGAAAGTCTTTCAGCTTGCCACAAAATCCCGCTTCTCATGAAATTTGAAAGTCATAGTGCTTAAAGGTGTCTGCCACTGGACCTTATAAAGAAGAAACTGAATTTATTCCGAGTTTGCACATCCCACGTCTTTAAAAATAAGTTTCATGTCATATTCTTATCTATACTTAGACATCGCTAATCGTCACTGCGCTTCAAGGCATTCCAGCTGTCATTGCCTATTCATATCTCGTCTCTGTCACGCCTAATTATGCCCAAAGTACTACATGTTCTTTGTACTACATGTCCCATGTAGTACATATCCCGTGTGTTGTACGTCCCGCGTATAACGTGTCCCGTGTACAGTCCGTCCCATGCACTATGTGTCCTGTGTCCATCTAATTCTAGCTTAATCATCGCCACTTAATCCTCGAAGCAGTGCAAAATTCATGCAATTTTTCTTCATACTTTTTTTTGGTCAATTCCAGTACTTCAGATACAAACTCAGCTCCTTATTAATTCGATGTTTGTGTGGCCGTGCATCATTGTTATAATAATATAAACAGCCGGCTAGATTTAACAGTATAATTGTATTAACAATTTCAATCAACTCCACATGTTTCGGGCGATAATTTCGCCCATCATCAGAACAACTAGACTGTTTTTACAGCTTGTGGTATAAAGCACCGACGATTCTTTAAACCACAAGCTGTAAAAACAGTCTAGTGGTCCTGAGGATGGGCGAAATTATCGCCCGAAACATGTGGAGTTGATTGAAATTGTTAATAAAATTATCATTGTTGCATCTAGTCGGCTGTTTATATTATTACGGTTCCTTGTTCTCAAACGCCCTCCACACACACTCCTATTCTTCCCCTTAATTTCATATTTCAAGATAGAGTTCCGAATACTCTTTTTAATTTTCCACCGAATCGTTGTATACGGTTTCCGTACACGAACCTCAGGTTGCGTATATCGCATTGCCTTAAAAACTGAATTTATTTATTCGTTTATTAAATAACAATGACCTTTATCACAGTTTGTGTCACAACTATTCTCATGACACAAGCTTTGCGATTCCTATACTGGCGTCATAATCCATGTCACCTTTGCTAAATTACATCTGCAGGCATGATCCACATAAGCAGTTTCGTTGAACCTCCTGCTACTTCTCCTTTTGGCTCTGACTTCTCTCAGCAATATATATTTTTTTCAAGCTTAGTCTGCCTGAGTTCTTAAATGGACTTCTCATTAGCACACGGAAGTCACTGAACGCGGATACTGGCGTATTCTGGCTAATTTGTATTTTCTTACCGCCACACTCAGTTAATTGTAATAAACTTCAAAGAATGACACTGATTTTGCGTAAGGAATTTTGCAGTACCAGTACACTCTTGCCAATCTTTCTTATTGTGGTCTATAAAGTGTGAGTGTGTGTGTTTGTATGAATTGTGTACATAGGTTTGTGTGTTTGTGTGTGTGTGTGTGTGTGTGTGTGTGTGTGTGTGTGTGTGTGCAGCTAAGGACATGTCATTATTTGTCCTGTATGTCGAGTATGTGTGCTAGGTACGATTCCACTCAGATGTCAATAAAGGCCTAGCCGTATAAACATAAAAGAAAAAGACACGTAAAAGTAACAACGTTTTTACCAATTTTTTCCGATTCTTCTCTAGTGTGCGCGTGTCACAATACAGGCTAATAATTTCGTCCGGAATTATTATAATTTTTCGTTTCTTCCTTTTCCAAGTATATTTTTAATAACTGTTATCCATAAGATGCTCTCACTTTTAAAATATATGGAGTTCTGCATATCATACCGATTACATAACTATTGACTATTCTTCTTTTAGATGATAATGTTGTGGGTTCCCTCGGCTCTTTATACGAATCTCACAATACTATTTCAAAATATGACGCCGTCGTTGCCAGTTCATTGACAATTATTATTCCGTCACCTAATTTCGTGATCAATACATTTGCGCAATAAACAGTCAACTAATCCACTGCTGCACAGCATATACTATGACCGCTAGATTAAATGTCATGAACTCTAATGAATTATCTAAAGAAGAGGGCTGCTAGTGAAGTACCGAAACACTGCCGGTATGTTCTCATGTTATCTCTAAAGACGTAATGGCGCCGAGTGAGATGCAGGTCTATTGGAAGATGTGGTAAGCGGTTATGGCCTACTTTCTAACCAAGTATTCTCGGAAAGACTGAAGAAAATTACAAAATTGTTTCATCATACTTGCAAGCCTACCGCCTAAGCCGACGTTCAGTGTACCCTTCGCCATTCGTTACCGGTGATATAATGTTCTCTGTGATTAGCACGATTTGCTGTATTAGTAGTAATTATAAATCCATTCTTACTTGTGCGAAATTTGAATTGGAGGCCGAGCGTGCCATCGATGAAGGAAACATTACGCAAAATTAGCAGAGCAGGGACGCCATGTGTGCACCATCTACCAAGACATTAAGAAACTTTGCATTCCCTACACACTGTATTTATGAGGTTCAAATGACTCTCACAATAAAAAGCCATTATTCTACTAGGCAGCACTTATCTATTGATCTTTCCAATGGACACGGCCTGTGTTCTCTGTGCAGTAGGAACTGAAGAATTATATCTAATTTAGAGGATTTACTTAAAAATGGAACGGACTTCGTACACAACGGCAAAACTTGCTTTACATGACTCTTCGTCGCCTCATTAGCGCATTAAGGAGACAATGGATGTAGCCCACAAAGACCACTTTTCAGATGCCCCGCAATAAACTTTGCAAGGTAATGCTTAGCAGTTCTTTACAAGGAACGTCCACTCAGGTGTTCCTCAGATCGGTTTGCTCGGAGCCACACTTTGTAACATTAATATCAATTATACACTGTCCACTGAATCGTAGCAGTTGCAATGCATACCGATTCCACGAGTGTCAGATTTCGTTCCGGCAGCCTAAATATGGCGACTGTAAAATAACATAATAAGAAATAAATTAACAAAGTACAAAAAATTAAATTAAGCACTGAATATTTTAGAACCCTGTTGCCAGAAATAGGGAATTAAAATTAATACTAGCAGATCCAATATTACCTTATTTTATAAACGATAATATGCCTACCGCCATAACACCCAGCATGTTACATTTATTATTCAAACATAGACAATGTTTGTGAAATAAAATAGGGTATCTTGAGTTAATATTAAAGAGTAAATTCACACACAGTGTATGTACTTCCTGTCTGCTGCCTAAACTAAACAGCAGACTGACACAACACTATCCTGTATTAAATAAAACCTCCACCATTACTTATAATTGTTTATAAATCCCTTCGCTACTGCATATTGACACAAGTCTCCCCCACCTGGGGCTATGCTGCACAGACTCATGTCTATTAGTCAAAAACATTTCAAAGCAAAGTCCTCAGGATAATAACAAAACTGCCAAGAATAACCTCAAACAAAATCCTGCATGAACAGACAGAAATGCCATTAATAATTGATCAGACTATGGGTCTAGCATGCACATTATGCCAGAAGCCAGTATATGGTGAGAGTTACAAAATTCAGGAGTTAGGGCAATATGGGCTCATCCATTATATATATATATAGCACCCCCAGTAACTGCTTTGTGGTTACAAATAAATGTTCCACATTTAAAGTCAAAAATATCACTAGTTAAATCTGAAATACTGATACAGTATTTCTCTTTTCTTCCATAGGTATTCCAATCGTATACATCCTGGTGACTGTACCAAGTTTGATGCCATGGGACCATATTGAATCACATTTCCTCCCATGGTGCCACATTATTGGTGCTGTCAGTCCCTGGATTGGCAGCTTTGTTTATCACTTGTTTATGAACTTGGAGCGCGGAGAAGTTGTCTACTATAAACTGTTACAACTTGACATGCTTGGAATATGGATTAGCCAGAGTTTTGGTAAGGTCTTACACTAAGTTGCATGCATTATGTTCACTGTTGCACATGTCCTAATTGAGGTACATTACTACCCTTTCTCCATTTTCTTCCATCATTTGGAATTATTCTTGGTGAGGAAATAAAAATAAAATGGGTGAACTGAAGACAGTATTCTTCATCGCCAGACTCAGAAATGCAGAGTGGGCAGTATTACTGTTTATAATGCAGCAATTATATCACCTCCTCCACTTAAAACAGTCCCTAGATAAAGAGTAATTTCTGTACTAAACAATTTAAAGATCTGCAAAAATATGTTTAATTTACAACTACTTTTTATTCTACATTCACTCTATACAAATGTTCTACACCATGATTAGTTACCTATGTGTTCTCTTTTATATAAATGATGTTAAATGTCTGTGACATGCATTTGTGACTACATTGTAACCTCACTAGTATTTCATATTCTTTTTGGTTTATAACCAGTGGCCCTTACTTAACAAGGGAAAATAGGCTCATGGTATCATCATGCCCACATATTCATTTACCTATGTGTATTTTGCCCTAACAAATTTTTAACTAGTTGTCATGTGTTAATGAAACTTAGTAGAAGGAATGCCACTAAAGTACACATAATTACTGTCCTTGAAAATTTCATGACATGATTAGTACTAATACGAACGTGGTGCAAACTTTTTTGCAGGAAGCAATACTTAATGTGGGCTTACGGAATTTTGAGCAACAGTAGGTGTTCAAAAACCATGCATATTTTGTAAAAATAATTCTTTGCTGTATACAAAAAAAAAAAATCTTGATGAAACTTCTGCAGTCTGTGTCTTAGGCCTGAAAACAGCCAAAATTCTCAGCTAACCATGTCTAAAGCAACCAAGTAGAATGAGCCAGGCAGTTGTGTAAAACAACAAATTAGAAATCCATACACACTTACTAGAAAAATGGGACAATCAACATAACATTGAGGCACTTTGCATAAAAACTGTTGTATTGGGAAAGTAACAAATATTAAACATTACAAGTGAGTGTCTCTGTTCCTGCCTTAGTTATCTGGCATGCAAATCACATATTTTATGTGCTGTAACATGCTGTCATCTGTGGCCTGTCTGTCTCTACCACACTTTTCCACATTAGCTCATAAACAGCATGACTTTCAGAAAAAATTTATTACATATTAAATGTGTGTTTTGACTTTCTCTCCAACTTTTGCCTGAAATATTTATTTTGAGAAGAATTAAGCAACAGTGTACATAAGTCTTCATGTAAAGTACCCATTAATCTTGTCAGATTTTAATTAAACTTCAATTTTCTCCGCAGATTTTCGAGAATCCTCACACACAAAATTTCTTGAAAATCCATGCATTTGGAACTGAGTTGTCCCATGCAGACAGACAGAAAGACGCACATGACGAAGCTAATAATCGCTTTTCATAATTTTGCGAATGCACCTAAAATGAACTACGTAATTAGCAGAGTCACAAATAGAGAACAACCCACATAATCTTCATTGCTAACATCTGGAGTGCACTGTCACCAAAGGCAAGATTTGTAATAAAAACCTTCTCAAGGACTTCACTATAGGTATTCAGATTCCACTATAAGTAGCAGCATTTCTGAAAAAAGGTACACTTAAAACAAAGCAAGTATCTCAGAATTTTTATTGATGAGACAAATATCTCACAACTTTATTATCCTTTAATATGAGTGTAGTAAATTATGTATCTTTCTTTATTGATATGCAACTTCTATTTATACTAAGTATGTAACACCATACTCTTTGTATGAAATCTTTTTAGTTCCTACTAACTGTCTTGTGTGTCTTTTATTTTGTTGCCAGTACACTGTGATAAAATGTGTTATTGTATGGAGCTTGATGTCATGCAGTTCTTTCCTACTGTCAAGAAAAAAGCAATTATGTCATTATGTGTTTGCTTTCAGCTTCAATAAATTGACTGTGCTTGTTAAAATATTCAGCATTTCACAACATATATGGAATGCTCTTACATACTGGCAATATGATTTAGAAGTTAGGCAGGGGTGCACAAAACCTGGGTGCCAGGATACAGGAGCAAGTAAATTTTGTACGGTGGTGCCTAATATTTCTGGGCCTTCAGTATAGAACTTGCTTCATGTCACCATACTAGCACCTAGAACTTTGAGGTGGCACCTAGATTTTTGGAAAATTTGTGTGTTACTGGACTGTAGGTTTGCAGGCTTCTGGAATGTGACACAGCGTAATACTGTAGGTAGGAATCAGCATTTCAGCGAAATGGTACAGCCACCAGTTTCAGGGCAAATTCATAGGATGTGCATGAAATAATGCACTAAATATATCCAATAAGCTAATAAAAGTATTAAAATATCATATTTTGTACTATAACATTTGTCCCTAGTCAAATGAGACTAACAAAGTATTCATCTGTTTCTGTAATCTGGGTTTCAATAATTATTTCCCTCATGCTGAAAACTCAACTTCATATAACAGGAGATGAATATTAAACCCCAAGAATTCTAAATAATATGCTTTACTCTCAAGAGTACCTTTAACTGAGATTTCTTCTATTTGGCCAACTTCAAACTTGATCAGGTACAATTCACTCTTATCTTGAATTATCAATGAAACAGCCATTTCTTTGCAAATATCTCCAATTACCACCCATAACAAAATATATGCTATGACAACAGTGAATCATATATAAAAATTTATATTACACATATAATTCAAAGTCTCATTTTAATAATTATAAATTATGCCCATATATTAAATTACTACCTATTTCACTTGCTGGATATTAATTATAGTGTTAAAATATGTTATGATTGGGTTAAATATATGAAATTATAATATGTAAAATAATGGATTTTATGTCTGAGATTTTCCAAAACTATGCTTCAAAGCAAATTTTTGCATCAATTTTGTTTGAAACTAAGGGAATTTATAATGCAGGTGTTTTTAAAATCAGATATAACTTCAGAAGGGGGCAGATTCAGTATCTATTTTGCTATGACAAGGTAAACATATTGGACCAAACAAGATACCTGTGTTCTTATTCTCACAAAGAAAGGTGCTAGTTTTGTTATGTAACAAGGAGCAGCATGATAATTTTTAAGATTTTTTACAACTTAAAATCATTAATATATCAAAAAGAGCAACATCAAGCCATCAGGCCAACAGTGATTTGACTACACTTCTTTTTCCAAATTTTTTACGAAACAGATGCTAGTATGATGCGCTATTTACTGTGTGTGTGCATGCATATTTTTGTGTGTGTTTGTGGTCAAATACACCCAGCTATACCTTTGTTTTATACTAAGTATACATTCAAATGGGATAAATAGCAGAAATAGATTTTGTAAAATTCTGATTGAATAGTATATTTTAGGCAGTGTCCAATAAAGCATTTATTTGACAGGTGTGTACTTAATAGAGAAATAATAATACTTTCAATCTAAGCACTAGCTGACATTTTAGTACTAGGACTTCTACCACAAATGGTGAGTGACTACTGTATAATAGAAATCTGCTTCATATAGTTCAGGCATTGACATATTTTCTGTAAATGTGCCAGTGAAGTATCATTAAAAAAAAAAAGAAACATGCACATGTTGGAATGCAATGCATAAGAGAAAGGTAATGATGGCATACAAAATTTATGTTAAAAATGTCTTCATCCAGACAATGTTATAAGCAACTAAAAATGAATCTCATATAACTTGGTATTTAAAACAACCCTACATACACTAAGAGATGCTATACAAGAAGAACTTCAAACACATCTGCCCACATCTCAAAGATAACTTGTAACTCGCCATAATGGCAAAACTTTTTTGTGCAGAAGTAATAGGGATACATATAACATGTATTTTATGTCCAATGGACTTTTTCTGTAAGTCTTATGCTTTTTGAGACAGTTCAGTGAAATGAACTTCTTATTATGCCATCTTGTAATGTGAGGACTAGTGGACTAGTTTCAATAAAATTTTATATTGGAGGTCTGTACTAATCCACCTTGCCTGCTTCATGCTCTTTTAAGAAAATCAAAAATAGCATAAACAAAATGAAAATCTAGTGGCAGAAACAAGACAAAAGCACTAGAATTTTTACACTGTGCATACTTTCCTAATTTACTATAATAACTCTTCCTCATTTGAAACTCTAAGGACTACTTTCCATTTTTTTATGTTTAGAAGAAGTACAGTGTTGGATAACAGATGGACCTTACTCCTGTGTTTTTACACTCGTATTGGCCATTTCCCCTTCTTCATTTTTGCAGTACTGTGTGAGTCTAATGGACAGTTTTCTGAACAGCTGACTCATGAACCAATTTTCTGACTCTAACTTTCAAAAACAGGATTGCATACACAAACCTCTCTCTGTGACAGTCATCCCAATCAGGACCTAGATATCAACAGCACACTTCAGACTGGAATCACCAATTTAAAGTTTCTTGAGTGTTAGATTGGATGGTCAGATTGAATACGTTTTAAAGTAACTCACATATGAAACAAAAAGTTTAATTTCAGAACACACAAAGTAACAGCACTATGTGTATATTCCCTTCTGCCTGTGTACCATTCCAAACATATATAGCAATTAAGGCAGATGTGTAAAGCTAATGGATGTTCTGTGTAACAAAGCTGCTTGCTTACTGTGTGTGTTGCTTGTTTTGTTGTATGCAGGCGCGCTGCCCATGGTGTACGCCTCTGTGTTCTGCCTTTCTTGGGCATGCCGATGGCTCATCCTTTCTTCCTATTGTCTACTCTCCATGTGGGGGCTCTATAAGGTAATAATGAACCTGCTAAAACTATTTCAGACAGACTTCTTAGAAAAAGAGGGTTTCCGCTGCAATAAAATGCTTGCATTAAAATATCCCTTGGTCGTAATTAACGTCACAGATGTCACATAGTGTCGCTGTCAGAAAATTTGAATAAGTGAAGACAAGCTCTTATACCACATAAGCATGTGATAAGTCCAAATAAGTCGAAACACAACTAGTAACATAGATATTTATCATATTTATTTATTTTAAGGTGATGACATGTTTTGACCCCTATTTTGGGCCATCATCAGGTCACAAGTAAGAAACTGGGGAAGTTATACAATGTAAGTCATAAAATAGGTCTAAAATTCAATGAGATCTCGTTGTCATTTTCATATTCTAATGGCTAATTTTAAAAATTGGCGGATTATAATAGTTACAACCAGTATGATTACTAAAACTAGAATATGGATCGTATGTTAACAATAATTAATATTAAGCTGCATGAAGTCTGGCATAGATGTGTCTTCTCATTTTATATATCACAGTATATGGATGTATGAGTGAATATTCATATTCATATTCACTCATACATGTCTGTGCCAGACTTCATGCAGCTTAATATTAACTATCGTAAACATATGATCCATATTCTAGTTTCAGTGATCATACTGGTTGTAACTTTTATAACTTGCCAATTTTTAGAATTAGCCATTAGAATACGAAAACGACAAGGAGATCTTGTTGAATTTTAGACCTATTTTATGACTTACATTGTATAACTTTCCCATTTTTTTACTTGTGACCTGATGATGGTCCAAAACAGGGGCCAAAACATGCCGTCTTAAAATAAATAAATATATTAAATACCTATGATACTAGTTATGTTTTGACTTATTTGAACTTACCCCATGCTTATGCTAACAAACACAATGGGGATGATTCACCTAAAGATCTCATTCCACAGTTTCCTTTCCTGATATGTCTTTGCATGATTTGCATAAAATGAATGCATATGTGGGCAGTCATATTAGTACATGTCTGTCTACCTGCATGTTACAGCCTGAGAATCATTTCGTGCATCTGGATGAAATTTGGCAAGAATGTTATATAAGGAAGGCTACCCAGCATTATCCTTTGTAATTTCCTGCATTTGCTAATAGGGCAGGGATAGCGTATTCGGTATAGCGACTTGCTATAGGCTGGACGGTCCGGGGATCGAATCCCGGTGGGGTCGCGATTTTCCGCACCATTCAATAACGTCCCTGAGGCCCACACAGCCTCCTGTCACTTTCTGGGGGGGGGGGGGGGTAAAGTGGCCAGGGCGTGGTGTTGACCACCTGCCCCCATCTAGCGCCAAGGTTAAAGAAAGAGTATGGCTCTACATCTACTCCCCCTCTGGTCCTTTGTAGCCTGTTCTAGAGTGAACTTTACACTTGCTAATAAAAATACAAGAGACACATGAACTTGTGAAATCGGAGCAACAACAGTAGCACTTCCAAAATCCGGTAACCTCAACAAAGTAAAAGCAATAATATCCTTGTGCACACTGCAAAGACACATGCGGGAGTGGAGATACAGTTCCAATCATTCTTAGCATGAACACTCAATTATTTCAATTGCCAACCTAATTAACTGAATATAATAACAAAATAACTTCAAATCAATGCGTGTAATGTTGGTTCTCCAGGGAATAAAATGTTCTTTCCATGGCACAGACAGCTGCAATTATGGAGGGCACTTCTTCAATATCAGATCAAACAGTTATATTACCATGAACAGCGTGTCATTTCTAGAAACATGGGAGGAAGCACAGAAATGTGGTTTGGACACTGGTACAGTTTCTGTTTCTGCTGTGCTTGTTTGCAGTGGTAGCACTTTGGGAGTTTACTTGTAAATTGTCTTTGTTTCCTATTGATTTGAGCCTGAGAGCCTTTTTTTTAATATTTTCTCTATCCTAAAAATAATTTATGGAATTTTATGGGGTGGTCCATTTCCATTACTGTAACCTGAAGAATGCTTAAGCACATGTCTTAGTCTTCAGTGCATTTGTGGCAAGATCCATGTTCCATATTTGTTTTAGATATGGCTACCACTTGATTTCTTTGGTTCAAAGAAAAGTTATTTCAATAGAAAAACTGAGTCTAACAGTTCAAACTTAAAAACATTAAATAAAGACACACAAATCTGGCCTGGTGATGTGACACACACACACACACACACTAACAAACAAATGGATTGTCAATAATTTTCTCTCTCAAGCTCAGTCTGACACTCAAAGTCAACAGTTCTCTCCAATATTGGATGTTTATTCAAATATTAGATACTTCATCCAACAAATTTTAAATTTCATAAAATAAATTGGATTTTACAGGACCTCAAATATGTAACAGACTATACAAAATCTATGCTAAAAAATTGTTTACCATGTTAAAACACCTGGGCTCAAGATCTCTGAACTATTATACAATTTCCAAACTACGTGATTATTCGCTTACCATTTACTTCATACTTATGATTTGTTACAGTAATATTACAATTTATGTCACAGGCCCTAACAGCATGGTCACCATGGGAACGCAGGCTGTGCTTCCTTTTGCCTTTTGTGATGCGTATTCTGCTTTGTGGTTTACGTTACTCCCCTCTAGGAGGTGGTGACCCTGCATCATTTGTTCATGTTGTACTGCAGGTAAGATTTGTTTTAGAAATACGTTATCACATTTTAAAAAATACTGTGAACATAATTCTGAACTTTTTTCAACTATTTTATCTCATCATGATACATTATAGTTTTAATATTCAGTTAATTAATATGTTGTATTCCTTTGCACAATGTGTTCTTCATAATTCTATGAGACATGATGTATGAATACAGTGAAAATAATTGCCAAATCCCAGTATTAGGTTATACACATAATCTTCAAGCAGTTACAAAACATACACACATCAAATGTTCAGTTGCTTTAAGACATCTTACCCACAACTAATGAAAGTCTTTTTTATCTCAATTTCTAATCACTAAGAAATGGTTTCTGTTTCAATCACTTAACTTTTAACAGCCATAGGAATATTTGCAGTGTAGGGATCCCAAAAGTCTTGTACAGAGTACATTATGTTAGGGGTAAGAGGAATCAGCGCACTTCAATTTTCAAAATTCTGGGTATCAACTACAGTAAGAACTTCTAATCTTAGAAATGGTTATTAGTCCAGCCTGTTCAGTCTATTAACCATGAAGACACTTGGTTTTGTGATTGTACTGTGTTATTATAAACTCTACTTGAGAACTTGCTTAAAGTAATACAAGGCATGTATTGATTAGAGTTCATGCATATTTATTTATATGCAAGAACATTGCTGCTCACTGTTTGATGTATGATACCCATGTCACTTAATTTTATACTTCATCCTCTCTTCAAGGTAAATGCCTAGAAATGCCACAGTCAGTACTTGTGTATCAAATTTACTTGTACAATTCATTGTAGAATGCACAGTACTATTGCTACACAGCACAGAAAAAATTAGTACAACATTTATGATAGCACATGCAACAGAGGGCGTAACAAATGTCTTATCACATTCATATCTTTACACTCTAACTGCATAAAAATAATTAGGACGATTAAAATTAACCATAATGCACTTTTAACAAGTTTACTGTGTTAGGTTCTCATGAATACACATGTAGGTCTTTGCCTTTGTAAATGAGCCACATACATTCTGAGTAACAAAAACCTTGATGCATGTCCACATATCTAGAAATCTACAGCATTATACAGTTGACTAACTTGGTTATCATATAAAGTATATATTGCACGATTAGGGTGGAACATGACACCATGTACATCATAATATTCACCACAGCAAGAATCTCAAATCTCACAATTTATGTGTTGTCCTCCTGGGGGAATGACACCCAACTATCAAAAATGGAAAAATTAATCAATTATATCACGTCAATATGGCTGTTTGAAGGTCTACCTCTTGGTAAAGTTTACACAACCCATGAAGCACTATGTTAATTTACTTGTTACATCCTCATTCCCCCCTACACACTGAAATAACAATGAGGCAGGAAACTCATAATGCCACACACACCAATTCTTCAAGATTTGCAATGAAAACATAGGCTACATTCTTCATTTTATCTTGGGGCCAGAATATGTTCACACCTTATCAACATTTTTCTGTGATGAACATTTTGAACAGAATAAAATTACTAGGAAATTGAAGAAAAAAAATTAAATATATCTCTTGCAGTAAATAATGTAGTTCCAACAGAAAGCTGTACCTTTCTCTGTCGTTGTGTTCCACATTTCAAAATACTTATCACAATATAGATGAAAGATACATGTAACAGTATACTGTAGCCCTGTACCTAGATGCACCAAGATGAGTATCACCCCAGCACTAAATGTTGATATATCTCATATAGGATGCAGTGTCTGCACTTGGTGGTGCAATAGGTGCCATGCACATTCCTGAGAAGTGGTTTCCAGGCACAGTGGACATGTATCTCAACTCTCATAACATCATGCACGTTCTGGTGGTGATGGCTGTGTATTCTATGCACCAGGCTACAGTCCGGGATTTGTTGTGGATGGCACATGTCGACTGCAGAACAGGAAATCAGCCCATAGACACATTTGGTGGTCTGCAAGCAACAGAAGAGCTATGATTCATGTACTTTCAGTTGCATGCAAGCTCATGTACACTGATTAAACTTGTCATCTTATTCTCTATCCTCTTTACACACTATGTTAGCTTCCACTGTCAACAACAGTGGCAGAGACCAAGTACTTACTTTAAGTCATACACACTACACATAAATCATAAATATTTTCTGTTCAGCTCTGACCACAACTGAATATTCTTTCACATAGTTAATTATTGATTCTTTAGTTCATAACTTGATGCATCTGTATATACCATCTTTCTACCCATTCAAACATTGACCACTATACCAGATGTGTAAATACTCACCACCTCATAAAAAACCAGCAAGGCAAAACGATGGGAACGTGTTACACATTATAATAGTGAACACTGAATCTTGTCTTTCATCAAATTTCCAGTCCTCATTCCTTAAGCCTTCCAGCATCTTCATGTGATAAACAAGGTTCACTGTCTTCCACTATAGAAAATGTCCAACGTCTTCTGTATTGTTAAACTATCTTGACTCAGCACCTCTCCCAGTAATTTACCATTCCTTAGCTCCTTAATCACACCAGTCCATCACATACTAACTGAAATCCTAACACACAAATAATACTAAAGAATATGCTTTAGAATATGACAGTTGCATAGTAGATATATAAGAGTAGGATTTCATGATTCAGACTTCTCAAACTAACAATAAACCACTCTGAAATTAAAGTCACATTTTGTCTTCAAATACTCTTTACTCAAGAACTCTGTTATAATTGTATTATACATATGTAAATACATATTAATGACAAAATTATAAACATAATTACTATGAATGTAATGACTATGTAGGGATAAAGTGCTCGAAATGGAGGTATTGATAACATGGACATTACACACGTACATGTGAATTAAGAGAATGTATTTTCACATTTTGTCTGAATTTCCAATTATGTCAGAAATTTCAGTATGCCTTGTGCGCTGAAATGTACACAAATTACCAGTTCGAGCACTGGCAGCTATAGAAACTCCAATGCTTTAGTCATAATAATAATGAATATAAATATACTACCTATACGTAACATGTATCATTTAGTTCTAAAAGCAGCATAACAACTAGGAAATTACACTAACTGTTGACTAGACCTTAAGGCAACAGATTATTATGTTATTATGTTGTGGCATACAAAGCATAAAGCTTCAGACTCCATAAAAGACAAAAAATTTCTTGAGACGCTTAGTGCTGAAAAGGACTCTGCTTGGTGGAGCTACTTAGACATTTTGGATGCTGTGCCATGCCATTCAAACTCACAGTATCCTGAGGATCACATATCATTCATTTAAATGCCCTTTAAAATCATGTTTTTTAAAACTATGTGCATCATGAAACATTTAATTTACTATGTTCTGTTATTTCAAAAGCAACAAAGTGTTAATAAAAGCCTTGTTGTGAGTACATGAAAGTCCAGAAAAGATGAAATTGCTTCATACTAGAATGATCACATGCTGTAATACATGTTAAAATTAAAGGGACTTCAGTGATTTTAAATTTAAATTATCATTCTTCTTTAATCAGAATAGGCTTCTCTCCCTGCAGTTTCATTTCTAAAGCATTTCCAAATTTTCATTTACGGAAGATGCTGAAACAAAATTCCATTGATGTATGAACTTCTCCAAATCAAATTTGTTACAGAACAGTGTGATTTTTTTCTTAAACAGCTCTCAAATAAGGTGTCTATTTTCAGAATAGACTGTTCGAGTAGGATTTAAATTATCAGAAAGAAAATGTGGTGTTGAAAGGAAAATTTCTTTCATGGAAAATCTCTAAAGCAAACGAGGTCACCACATGAAATTTTGAAGAGCTGGTGCTCATTATGTCTAACATATTATTTCAGAACAGCTAGAAGGCCAGTGGACAAAAACTAAATATTAATCCTGAGCTTTACAGAACAACTGTTGGTGACATATATCCCTATGTCTTCATCACAAAATCTTTCTTCCCAACAACCTCAGACAGAAAAACGTTTGCAAATTACAGGCATTTCAATAATGAAAGGAGGTAGATATAAAGTTTGAACTTTAATTACTCTTGCTCTCAAATTATGATCCGTTTAGTCAGTCATTGTACAATGTGTACTTGTGGGTTTTAGATTTCACATTGTATAATTTTTATATAAGACCAAGTTGAAACAGACTGCAACTTCCACATAATAGCCCTAATTTCTCCATACGGCAATCTGTTAATGCCAGATTGTATACTGCCTGCACATATAAGAAGGCACTGAGAACTTGGGAAAGCCATACTTAAGTTGGTATGGCATAAGAAGATGCAGTGGCCAAATTGCACTCCTGTTAAGAGAAAACAGGAACTTTTTGAAGGTGGAGAGTAAGGGAGGGCAGGGGCTGTTGTGAACTGTAGTGCCATCAGATAGTTGGATCATCAGTAGCTCAAACTCTATAGTGTCCAATGGTTGGATGAGAATTGTAAAGAATATTGAAGAAGTATCATGGCCTAATTTGTGATACTATCTCAAAACTTGGCTGACGGGAGAAACCTTAGTCATAATAGCTGGTCTCTGGATCAGAATTAAACCCAGCGAATTCCCAAACACAATACAAAGTGCTAGCTCCTCAACTACACAGTTTGGTTTTCCAAACATTCAATGTCAATAAATTTGGGACAAAGAGATTTACAGTACTTCCACGTGACATAGGGCCTATCCTTATTTATTCTTGCTCAGTTCCCAACCTTACTTAGTTACTGTGATTCCATCTGATTAATTCTGCAATTATAAGCAAGCATGTGGAACTTATTTAGATTATTCACGTTACGACCTTAAAGTGTGAATTTTATTGGAATTCAGTTTAAAATATGGAGGTACAGTTTACAGCTCACTGTCAAAAGAGTAAATGAGATAGGCCAATAATGCTGATGCATAATAAAGATCTTTAAGTTAAAAGTAAGACAGCAAAGATAATGAAGGAAAATGACCAGCAGGATTCCCTAGGAAGAGGTCTGATATGTGTAAATGAGTTTTCCACCTGTTCATCATTTTTTTTTTGTCCTCATGATGACTACACAACTTAAAAAAAAACACACAACACAATTCACAATGTCCTTTTTTTAATTGATATGTGAAATAATGACCATGCTGTGCTACTATGATAAAACCTGTGAACAGATTAACAAAGAGGAAATCATATTTAATTATAATTCTAAAGCTGTGACATTAATATTTTTTTCTGTGCTTACTGCCTGGTATAGTTTCAAGGCAATCGCCAGTAAGTTTTACGCCTGTTTACCAGAACACTTACACTTTCTGCACATTAATAACTGAACTAGAAATTAAATTAACCCAGATAATAGCATTTCCTCCATATTGGATGCAATAGTCAACACTGCCACAATATTGGTAACAAAAATGGTTACCAAAATACAATGCAGTCATTTCCAGAAACAGACAGCTTCATGGGAAGGAGAAAATGCAATCTGGGTGGAAACACCTTTAATATTTCTAAAAAACTGTTATTTAGGCACTACTAGAAGTCACATATTACAGTGCATGAAGTATACTGAATTAGTTGAACAGTTAAATATGGTCCCTTCAATGCAACCTCTGATCAATGTAGGCTAGTGCCATGCAATGCAGATAACTCAATGTATGATCATAGCATCAATACCATTACCGTAGAATACTATCTCCAGTGCTACTAATTCTTGTGCAAAATTCTCAATGCTATGAACACACCTTCTAAAGACATCCATGTGATGGAAAGGAGTAATAAATTCCAAAAAAATCACTGGGGGCATGAAAAAATTTACAGAAACTTTAAGGTTAGAGGGAGAAAGGCTGTCCAGAAAACATACAGCAGTCTTAAAAACACTTTACAAACCAAAGTCTAAAATGTTTTACCCCAGGCCAGGGTAGAACTCATTACTTTCATACATCAGCATCAATTGTTCCAACGAATAATTTCAGTAAATCTTTTGTTTGTTTGGCTCATTCATTGTCTCGTACGGGTCTATTATATTGTTCTTTTGTTTTCGTTTTTATGTCATTCTGTTTCTGTTACTGCCCACTTGCTGCTGATGCAGCATGTTAATAAAGAAGATCTGAATTGAATTACATTATTGCTTTTTGTGGAGATGGGAAATGTACACATTATATGCATTTTCCTAATGCCCTCTCAAATCTGTCAAACAGTTGTCTCCACAGTCTTTTCCAGAATACACTTCCAATCAGAGGAAAAAGGGATGCCTGCAGGGCCCAGCATTTCCTCCATTTTAATCCAAGGCAATTAAACAAAATTAAGAGCACTTATGCATATACAAATATGAAGGAACAAATTCAAAATCGGTGAAATGTAAGCACTTTTGACCCAATCACATCATACAAAAAAAAAAAAAATACAGCCTGAAAAACAGCAAAGAAATTTTGACATAAAATAGAGGAAAATAAAACTGGACACACTCTACACTTTACTAAACTGGCAT
>Ga0131853_10005902_pt1 | contig 22112 bp, 9 predicted proteins | sample TergutLab28metaG_FD_92764 | JGI IMG/M metagenome (GOLD analysis project Ga0131853, IMG submission 92764) | Labiotermes labralis P1 segment gut microbial communities from Petit-Saut dam, French Guiana - Lab288 P1 (version 2) (version 2) | ecosystem: Host-associated > Arthropoda: Insects >... | reverse complement strand
TAAATAAGCTTATTTTTACTTTAGTGTTTTTTATTTATACATAAGCTTATTTTTACTTTAGTGTTTTTTATTTATACATAAGCTTAGTTTTACTTTAGTGTTTTTTATTTATACATAAGCTTAGTTTTACTTTAGTGTTCTCCAGGCTTCTGTAAAGTTTTCTACCTTGATCTACACAACCAACAATTTATTACATGAATCTAGGCTACTCTCTGCTAAAGGGAATTATTACAGATGTTTTATGGTGATCCATATTTATGGCAAAATATTGAAATATGAAAAATAACATATCTCCAATTTAAATGGCTTTGGGCAAATACGAAGCGATGGGCAGTGCAACTCATGTACGTATTACATGCAGCAACAGTCGTTGTCGTGTGTGTTAGATTGGCAACAAGTTGCCACAATGATAACAGAAAGAATATAACAATAAAGAAAAGACGAAAAGAATTAATTTAATAGAAGCAAGATCACGTAATATAAGACCAGATTTTAAGACGGTTGTAACCAAAGACTGCAGCCTGCCGAAATGCGGCACTCTGTACTCTGGTATAAGTGTACTGATTGTTCGGAGATTCTTCATACCCCCAGTATCACGGTTGGCAAGGTGCGTCGATGAAGTATAGAGCAGGAATCTTTGAGGCGTCAGTTCGCTTACACCAGACTGCACGGCGTCACAGATCTTACAGATTAAGTAACGTCCATATTAAATATTAAATATTAAATATTAAAAGACAAGGAACTACCGCAGAACTTGGACAATACAAGCCGTTCAAATAAAAATTTCAAACCAAGTAAATCGATAATAATATTTGCATGCTAAATAAGCCCGCAAGTGACAGACTGTACGGAATGGATTCCATCCAATCTGTGAAAATGTAAATACTCTGTACCAGGTATGGGCGTTTTTTTAGACGCAGTCGCAAAATTTGCGAAAAGCGACTATTAACTCCGTTATTTTATGTAGGTACTTCCGTCTGACCGTCTATCTGCACGGGAAAACTCGGCTTCTGCTGGAGAGATTTTCATGAAATTTGATGTTTGAATATATTCCGAAACCATGTCAGTAAAGTGCAAGTTTCATTAAAGTCTGATAAAAATAAACGGCATTTTATATGAATACGGTTCATTTATTACACCTCGTTGAATTATTCTTGGAAGAAGAAATGTTTCAAACAAATGTTGCAGAGAAAATCAAAACCTACATTTTATGTTCAGCATTTTTGGCCGAAAATCGTTCCATTTTGAAACAATGTGGGAAAATATAGTCGAGACACACATACCACAAAATACAATACAGTGCGGCGCTGGAAAGATTAGATTTACATGCCGGGTAACTACGACAAACTACAGATACGCAATCATAATACTTAAGTACTTATAGCTTGATCACGGCAACAGCCGCAACACGCACGCGCCTCAGTGTTAGGCTACACGTGCATTGCCTCTCTAGTTGTAGTATCAGTAATTTGAAAAGATCTCTCAGTATAATTAGGTGTTGAGCATTTTGACAAATTTCTGCTGTTCTCAGCTCGAATGTACATTTGTCTGGATACTCATTATCAGTGTATCGATCATGCGCCTCACAGACTGCCACATTCTTAATGCTCTCCTCAAAACGGCTACCTACGGAAAAAGAGACCCTGAGGTGTTCTTGCATTCACTTTAAGCAAATTAAAGCATTCCCTTCTGACTTATGGCTGGATCTAAAAATGAAATATTAACTATGAGGGCTCCAACATCAATGCATTTATCCCTCCATCAATCAATCAATCAATAACTGCGCTATGCCCTGCCGTTTTAACAGCGGGAGAACTTCATCGTTACACACGAGTTCTCGAAGTGGTCCAAGGGTTTAGTTTACATTAGCGGAGAAGGCTAATTTTTCGCAGTCAGGAATACGAAAGGAACATGTCCTTTCACCTCTGTTGTACCTGTACAATAAAATTCCCGGAATTTTAAAAGGCTATGTTCAAATGTTGGTTTCGGTTTACAATTTCGCAAAAACAGGAATACATTTTTAATGTAGAGTTGTTATTGTTTGCATAGAACGTGTCACTCGAATTCATGTATAATTGCCTAGCGCTCTTGGAGAGAAGTAATCTCTCAAACACTTTGAAATAAACCTCTACGTAATGTTATGCTTATTGGACCGTGCATCATCTTGATATTTGAATAAAGGAAGACCAACTTGATGACACTTGCTTTATTTTGTTAATTTACTGCTCAACATGTTTCGGATGTTAATACATCCATCTTCGGGAGCTTGCGACTACTTGGTGCGTTATTGTGTAGGCTGTATTGTGCTGACTTGAGGAGTGTTGGTGTTATGTAGCGGGATTGGCTGTTGGTGATGTGGTGTCCGAGTGCAGGCTGCACTCGGACACCACATCACCAACAGATAATCCCGCTACATATCACCAGCACGCCTCAAGTCAGCCTACACAACGCAACAAGTAGTCGCTAGCTCCTGAAGATGGACGTATTAACATCCGAAACATGTTGAGCAGTAAATTGACATAATAAAGCAAGTGTCATCAAATTGGTCTACCTTTATTCAAACCTCTACGTAATTTAGCTGAAAATAAACACGTTATTGATTCTATAATAGTTTCATGTAATTAATGAACTATCTAATTCTTCATACATTCTTAAAAATAGTGATGGGTTTTGTGACAGAAAATTAAAGGATATCTTTTTATAACTTCCGGTCTGCTGAGACAAATCAGCAGAAGGTGTGGAACTGTTAATTTCCATTCGAAAAGAAATCAATACTAAAACATGTCTTACCGTTTCGCTGTTGCCGGTATACGCTTAGTACTAAGTACCTTTTACCTGAACCTCTGACAGCCGGGTACACGTGCCACTGTTTCAGATGCATGACCTATATTAAACCAGCTTTTATTATGATTAGGCAGGTGCTGTTTCTCGAACGTGATGGCCATCTAGAAAAGCCATATATTTCCCACCTGCCCATCTACTCTGTAAGCTTTACTATCCATCTATCGTATGGGAGACTATTTTTTTTGCGTCATTCCTTTTCACTAACCATCATTCTTTTCTCCTCTCCCCAATTACTTCCCCACTTGGCAATATTTTACCGCACGCCTCTGGCTGGTAGGCGCATCGCTTTATAGTTGGTGCTTTCCAGTGGCGCTATAAAACCATATTACGAGCCATCCCATCCCCCTAACTTGTAGGCAGGTATAAAGTACTGTACCTCCGCGAGCATCCATCGTACTGACTCCAGTGGCGAGAGCTTCATGTCTCAGGTGTGAATATCGCACGTGAGATCGAATTTGAAATAGTTCGGAATTTACTATCAAAATGGCTTCTGTTACACGCTGTCTATGTTAGTGTTATACTTTAATTAAACATCTAAAGCTTAGTGGTTTCTGTATGTAGCTTAAGCTACAACATGAAAAGTCTGCAGTTTCAGAGACGCAGTGTACTTACTAATACGGTCGAATTCGGTTATAACGTTACGAATGGCTGAAAATTTTGTGTCGTTATAAACGAGCGTTGTTATAACCGAGGAATGTAATGTTATGGTTAACAGTGAGGAATTAACTGGTACTACAAAACATCTGACGTTATACACGAGGTTTCGCGTAAATCAATGTTGTTATAGCCGGGTTTGACTGTAATTATTAGAATTCTCAATTACTAGAGTACGCCGTGTGTTGTGTGACGTGAAAATTATATACTTTTAGACGCTTTGGTACCGTCGCAAAATGCACCTATCAGATTTGTCACGTCTGTCTGTCCGTCTATCCTCAAGTATCAGCGCGTGGCTCTCCGATTGGAAAGATTCCAGTGAAATTTGATACTGGGAAATTTTAGGAAAACTTGTCGAGAAAATCCAAATTTGCTTAAAATCGGGGAAAAAAATATCAGGCACTTTACATAAAGTGTTTGTCATATTGTTTGCAGCTATATATGTAGCGCAACAATGAAAATTATGCATTGTTGAATTTCCACGACAACAATTTCAATATTTATTGAACTGATGACAGCGACATACGTACATGAACAATAAAAAGGAAGGGAACGCAATGTTACATTTTCATGCCAATAATGAATAAACGAATGCGCCACAACGTTGCATCTGACATACGTAGATTAAGTTTAGTCTGCAAAGGGTTAAGAAAAGTCACCTTACATCTAGAGAAGGTAATCTTAATGTGTTTGAAATGTGATTTAGACTACACTAAAGTGCCAAATTATATAACAAAGACGGTACTTGCAAGAAGGCGACGTCCTCTTTTGCACATTTTATCTTGACGCCATATCGACAGAGCTGATGACAGCGTCGTTACATAAGACGTAACTAGCTAACTAACTCCATGGAGCACATTTCTTCTTGAAAAGCTAACCAGTTCTCAGCTGGTCAAGAATTTCCCCACATTTTATGGATACCGAATGTTCATTACCGCATTCAGATGAGCCAGCCACCTGCCCTTATTCTGAGCCAGATCAATCCAGTCCATGTCTCCATCTCACTTCCTAAAGATCCTCTTTAATATTATCCTTCCATCTAGTCTGTGTCTGCCAAGCACTCTCTTTCCCTCAGGTTTCTCCACCAAAACTCTGTATGCATCTCTCCTCGTTACATAAGGCATAACTGAATAAAGTATATCATCGCCATTGCAAGTTCATCCTTTGACCACTGCAGAAGTTAAACGACTTCTGCAGTGAATGCACGTAATTGAATGAACTCTGATTTCATTTGCTCATCCACCCAATTCCTTACGCACCCTTCGATTAAATTTCAGTTCATTCATCAGTGAAAGTTGTTACCTTTTTCTAACTAACTAACTACCTACCTACATAACTAACTAACTAACTAACTAACTAACTACGTGGAACGGAATCCTTTGTCAGAATCTAGAAGTCGCTTGCTGAGTGAAGAATTTTATAATCTTTAAAGAAATTCGGAAGTTAATTATTGTGTTCACCAGATCCTCCCACCGCCATTGGACACTCAGTATCCAGATCTAAATTAAAGAGTCCCTTAATTCGGAACTCATTACAAAACTACCAAGTGAAATGACAGTCTTTGTGTGCTGTTAATGCTCCCTTCCCTGGCAGTGCACAGATAATTTTCGATAGCGTAGACTGTGTGTGCCCATTTCGCTTGGTACTGAGTTACTTTACACAACAATCCCAGAAGGATTTCATATAACAAATCTTCGTAAAATAAGAGACCGAATAAATAAAAATATTTCACAATATTACAGGTCTAACACTATGCCATTGACACTGGCTTGTAAAATTTTTAGTGAAAAACGTTATCTAAAAATACAGATCACAACTGTACACTCAACTACTAAAATTCGCTGTACACGTAAAAGGGACACTATTTATATCCTCTATTTAACTTTGCTGTTGTAAACTCGCAATAAGAGCTGGTCATCGAAAGGACAGATTCGTGTTCCTAATTTAACTATCACTTTAATGCCAATTTTTTAAAGAAGGATTTCCATCTAGAGAATGGGCTCTCCTAAATGAATTTCCATGAAATATAATGACGTATAAAATACATCATAGGAATAACAGAACATATCAACACTATTTAAAATTCATCCACTCTTACTTTATTGGGTTTAATTATATTTTTGTCAGTAACGTGCATAATAGATTCAGATGAAAATCATAACGTAGTATTTATATATTGAATTGCGTACATCTGCGATAGGACTCGCAGGATACAAAATTCTCTAGAATCTCTGCACCATCCTACGTTCAGATTTCTAATGGTCCAATCGGACCATTTTTAAAAGAACCAATTTACCTACCTGTAATAAAATGTTATTGTTTTGTCAATGTATTCAAATTTAAAGGGAATCTTTCTACCAGAAGCGTATATATATCACTTCCTTAGAAAGAAACCCTGAACAGAAGAGACAACTTGAGAGAACCAGGCGTAGAAGGGAGGAAAATATTAAAAGTGACTTTGTTCATCTAATTATTGTTTATTTAACGACGTCAGCAACTAAACGTACGTATCGTACAAAGACATAATGATTACTGAATAATTAATAGGAAAAATTACGTCGAGCGCAGTGGTCGTGTTATAACTTGAAAGTAACCTTCGATAATTTTTTGGGGCGACTCAGGAAACCATCAAAACCAGTCCCAGGGTCTGAAGGCGGTATCTTCCGCATTCAGGTCAAATAAATAGTGCACGAGGTAAAGTCTTCTACACACTGAAGTAAAAACTGCAGTTTGCGCGACGTCGACGGGTGCAACAGAATTTAGTTCATCCACGCCGGCCAAGACCCGCCACTGGCCACTGCCTCGTGAAAACAATTATCGTAAAAGTAGCAACCATCTTGTTTCCACAACACCTGAAGAAAAAGACTTCCCCGAGGCCCCACACTCCTTCAATCGCTGACTCTCAATACTGACTACTCTTTACATCTCTCTTTCTAACCAGTTTTATCTACTTACACCATTAATTTTAAAAATCCATACCCTATGCTGGGCTCGAGCTATCCCTGCATTGCAGCTCTTCGGAAATTGGCTTCTAGCAAAGGCAACGGCTATAACTTAGCAGTACGCGAGTTTGTGTATGTTCCGGCCATAAACTGTGTGTTATGGTTACGTTGGAGATGGTACATTGTGCCAGGTAATGCAATTAAAACACTTGTGCAAGATGCGGCTATGAACATGTTGTTTCTGGTGTTGTGTTCAGTCTACATGAGGGTGATCCGAGGGTCACGCGGACAAGACCCCTACACGACGTGGCCAACTTGATAAACTTAACTTGAAATGACATATAGATTATAAGTTGGTACAATAAGACAGAAAGTAAAGCAAACCCATTACAGACCTGGACAGACCCTGAGGGTTCCAGGTGGCTCAGACTCCCAGATTTCAAGACATTCGACACGCGAAGGTGGTAATGTTGTTAGCCCTACGAACCGACCGCCTTTACCCCCAAGGAAATATTCCTGGTACTCATTTCTGTTAGAGGCTGATTGAACCCCAGGACCATATTGCGGCCGGAAGGATGTCAATGAAAAATGCCAATGATATCATCGAGAATCGAACCCGCGACCTTCCGGCTTGTAGTGCAGTGTAGTGCAACTGCGCCACTACATGTCCCACAATATGGCAAAAGCCAACCAAAAGCACAGTTTGTCTCTCACAATTATATTACATCAAAATACTGAAATTTAAAGAAATCTCACACGGTTCTGTAAGATTTATAATCAGGGATAAAACACAACACATAATTGTGTATAAAACAGTATGCAAACTGTTCATAACAGTTGTGACTTGGTATGTTGTAAATCGTGTAGTAGAAGCGGAAGTAGAGAGCAGACAGTTCCGTGTGAAACAGATCCAAACACCGTGATCTTGTACTAGCTTTCGCAATAAACTGAAGGTGCCTCCGAGATCAAGAACATCAGAGTTCCATATCACTATACACAGTATGTTTACATCTTCTTTACACGTAATAGCCTACTGTATACTTCCGCTTCTACTACACAGTGTACTACAAAATAATTTAACACAGTGTTTTATACATAATTATTTGATTACATACCCTTTGAAATGATACTATAGCGATCGAAACATGCAGGAGTGTTTAATGTTTTAATGTTGGAGAGACAAATTGTTCACTTGGATGGCCTTTCACCAAATGAAGTCTGTGAAAACCCAGTGTCAATCGAGAGGTATCCCAAAGAACTGTAGGAACTCGACCCAAATTAATGTTATTACTTAGTTAGAATTTGTAATATTTCAGTTATCAATGCAAGGAACAAATCATATTAAAGCGGAGAAAAGTACCAATTTTTAAGTTGTTAGCGCTCGGCTGCCATGCACAGATGTAAGTAATAGGACTCATGATGAGCAACTCTCTGACAAAATAGAGAATTCTGTATACAACTTACCATTTATTGATATTGTAACGGTTTGGGTGCGAGGTGCGTGCTTTAAGTTCGTCCAGACATACACGAAATCTGCATTACCGTGTAATGTAGCAAATTAAAAAAAATGGTTAAGATCTGAAAGTTAGAAGCATTGCCACAAACTGTATTTTAAGTTAAAATGCTGTAAGAGCAGCAGAGTTATGGAATATCAGATTGTTGTGATGTAGAAGGCTGTGGATGCGCGAAGGCCAAAACTTTGTTATGCACTTAAGAATGTGGAATAAGGAAACAGAGGTCAATACATGCCAAACGTACAGTCAGAAGAAGCTAAGGAATGCAGAGTTTGCAAGAGTGGCCACTTGGAACACTTACAGAGTAGTTAAACCTTGTAAGAATAACAGACAGACAAAGTAGCATCAATTTGTTTACATAAGCACTAATTAGTTAATTATGTATTATTTGAGACATAGTCCAAGAATGACAGGAGAGGCACGCCGATAAAGTCAGATAGAATCTGTCTACCATTAAGAAGGAAGGAAGGAAGGAAGGAAGGAAGGAAGGAAGGAAGGAAGGAAGGAAGGAAGGGAATGACGAAATGGACAGGACCATTTTAATGGCGATCTTTCTTTACTTAATGGAACTGACCAATATCTTCTTACGTAGGAGGTGAGGAGGAGAGGAAGAAATCTCACCCCACGTTTTGTGTGAGTGCAAAGCTCTGGCTGCACTCAGACGTGCATTTTTGGGCTCGCTTTTCTTGGACCCAGAGAATGTTAAGAGACTAAGTCTGGGGGCCATCTAGAACTGTAGTAAAAGAACTGGGCTCCCATTACTTGGCATCAGATTATGGGGCACAAAGTGTCCGTCTAAAGGCCTAGGTTCATCGGGAGCGAAAGGGCTCGAACCCAATTACTGATATAATCTAACGTAATGGCGATCGTGGTATTGTCTGCAGGTTACTCGGGTAGGAGGATTCACAGGAAGTAATCCATTGCGGGTGTTCCTGGAATAATATCAACATCGATTTTCCAGTGAGTCTCTATGACCTTGTTCTGCTTAAATGACTTAGTAGTGATAGTAATCAAATATAATGAAAGGAATTAGGGAAACTTGTTGTAGAAATGGTTGTAAATATATTAACTCAGAGTTTTGAGGATTTTAATTACTATGAATAAGGTTACTGTTCCCTTATTTCTCCCCCGCTAACCCAAGGCTTTACAGGATTGCCTGTAACCACCAGGAATAGTAAGAGGTCAGGCCGATCTGACACGACCTGGTGCCTCTAACGCCCTTTCTAAATTGCGAGATGGAGGCGGCTACCCTTGTAGCAGGACGACCATCCCAATTGTGATTCAACCCGCTATATGACGTACAGGAATTTGAGAATAGCAGAACTTATTTTGTATGTTAGGTAATCGTGATACTAACATGTTTCTCAATTACGTACTATGCCAAGAAGGCATTAGAGGGAATACAGGTACTTCGTCGCGTATTATTAACCCATAACAGACGGCGCAGAGCAGTAGGGTTGATGCCACTGGAGAAAGATACCTCAGAACTCGTCGGATATGAGACTGGATGGAACCCAGAATCGGTCAGGACGCTTCGGTAAAGCGAAATATTTTATGCCGCTTCCAGAAATCAAACATCGATTCTTAAATCGTGCAGCTGTAGCGTAGTCGCTATACCAGCTGAGTCATCCCAGCTCCGACACCACCAAAGGTCCTCTATTATAAAACTGATTTATGGTGCGATTGTCTATAAGCCACAAAAGTCGTGGCTTGCGGGCTTGCAGTCGGTTCATACCAAAGTACAGGGTACAGTCTGTCTGCTAAACCTACAGTCCTCAGCACAATATCCATGTTTCTTAGAGGTACGGTCAGCACCCGAAATAAACATGCACTTTGATAAATGTGAGGTCGTCACAGCAATGATAATTAAAGAGAACGGTTCGTGGTCATGACGCTTGTAGACATGCTGTTTCATCTTCAGGGTCTTAAATAGTCACCCCCGCTACTAGCGCAATTTGCCAATAAATGTTCACTATTTTAAACGCGAATGATTAATGTTAATGTAATAACAACGCGTGGACAAACTTTACCTAAGAAACAAAGTCTGCGGAAATTCTGGGTTTATAAAATCTGCAAGCATTATAGTAAGAATCAAACATCTTCCGTCACATAAAGAGAAACTCCTGTTCGAATTACAAGTTTGCAGAAAATTCAACATTTTGTAAAAAAACTGCACTAGTCACAAGTTTGTATACAGGTTTAAACCTAAAAAATTATTGTCATCTTAACCTTTTTACGCCGGAATTATTTTTTTAATTTTAGCACACTCTGTATATAGAATGTGAATAATACAGGAACCAAATACGTTAGAATTATGAAACAAACTGCATTTTGAAGAAAAAAAAATGGAGATTATACACCATGTTTAAAATATTCGGTACCTATATTTGTTGAATAAATATATAAAATGCAACTTTGGAGGTTAGCGGTGCGGTACGTCAACTATAGTTGACGTTAGCCGTCTAAAGGTTAATATCATAACGTGTGGTTCTGAGGTAAAAAAGAAGCTTCCTACAAGAAATCATTCCCTAACTTAACCCTGTAAAGGCCGAATTAAATCCCATCTGCCATTTACTGGCATTATTAGGAGCTCACCATATTTTCCACGTTAGCAGGGTAAGGGTTAATGCAGTAATGTGTAGGCTATACTTACACAATGTTTATATGTGGGAATTGCCACATATTTTTTGTATCTTGTTTTTGTAAGAATAAAGGATTCATTTCCATATACAGTGGGTATGCTAAAACGAACGATGCAACAACGAACGAATGTTACAATGAACAGTTTTTGTCGGTAAAATCAGGATGCTACAACGAACGCAGAGGAATACTATCGGCCGATGTAGCACGCGCGTGCGCAGGACGTGTCGGACCTTCCTGCTTTGATTAGAGCATGAGTCCTCATCTTTGTTATCGTCTGTATGGTTCAGTTATCAGTTTAGTTCAGTTATATGCTTATTTGTACAGTGTATAAAAGTTAAATTAATTAATTTTCTATTATTTTTACACTTATATTTTTTATTTTGTATTATATTTTTCCTCTTTAAATGTTTGCGTTTGATGGTAACTTTGCTCTGTGGGCCTGGAACGGATTACCCCTAAATACGTATATTTCAGTGTATGCTAGAACGAACAAATGCTATAACGAACGAGGTTCTAGAACCAATTACGTTCGTTCCAGCATAACCCACTGTATATGTATATATACGTTATTTATTTTAGAGGAATTGTATACCACTTTCTCTCATAGACTCTAAATTACAGGGACGTTTTCAAGTGGCGCAACGCGTCAGCCTATTCTCGGGCCGTTTCGCGTGACCGTAGGCATTGTGGCAATCGCCATTATTCCAATTTGCCGTCAGTGGGTAAACACATTTTAATTAGATGCGTTATAATTAGGCGACAGAATTTTAATCATCATATGTAAACAAATTTGTGGCCTAAGCTGTTCGTATTAAAAAGGTGAAGTGATCCCGTTACAGGCCCGGTTTGGCCCAGAGGGTGGGTAGAGGTATAACTCTACTCTTCCATGACCGCGGCACTAGAAGGGGGTGAGTAGTCAGCAGCACGCCCCGGCCGCACTTTATCCCCGGGGAAGATCCGGTACCCATTTTACAGGAGGCTGGGTGGGCTCCAGGGCCGGTCTGGACGGGAGGAAAATCTCGTCCCCACCGGGATTCGATTCCGGACAGACCAACCCGTAGTCAGTCGCTATACCGACTGACCTACCTGGCCCACAAGCTGTTCATACATCCTTCTAAAATAAACCTATGTTCTGAGGTATGTGGTTAGCTGCTAAGATACTAGAGTCAGTTAACCTTTTGACGCCTAATGTCAACTATAGTGGTCGTACCGCACCACTAACCTCTAAAGTTGCATTTTATATATTTATTCAACAAATATAGGTACTGAATATTTTAAACACGGTATATATTCTTCGTCTTTTTCTCTTCAAAATGCAGTTTGTTTCATAATTCTAACGTATTTGGTTTCTTTATTATTCATATTATTAAAAGTAAAAAAAATATTTCCGGCGCCAAAAGGTTAAAAACCAGTGTGAATTGACGTCATCAGTAACTGATGGACCATGTAATCCTAAATGAATTCATAACACACCAAACTACAACCTTCATGTCACGTGAAGGGATTCCGTGCACTAATACAGAATTTAGTGCAGGCCAGTACCTGTTACTCTACGTGTTAACGTGTTCCCGTATAGGACACGAAACTTTGGTTCTAAACAGAAAGAATTCTGGGTCGATTTGCATAGAATATATCTGCTGAACGTGCCAGTTCACAAAATCCAGTCTCGGCTCACGATCTCTTCAAGGTCTGCGAAGCACAGTTGTCTTGTACGAATAACAAAGCAGCAGTTTTTTTGCATTTCGTCGCGATGACTCAGCCACACTGTCTGCTGATCCGCATCGACCAAAGTCTCTTCAGATCAGGCAGCAAATTCATCGAGCATTTGCTCATTTAGTACTTATCCTATGCCTGTTCTCCTACTGCCTAAAACAGAACCTCTTGCTGGAGGCCTTTTAACTAATTTGTAAACTGTCTTCCCGTGGGGAACTGGTGAATCTGGAAATTTTCGTTTGAATTTAAGATGACACACCCGTGCAACATCTCTCTTTAGCATATGTATCGTACAGAGATGCATAGCGACCGCAACTCTCACAGGGGCCTTATACATCTTCGATACTCAGTGCAGGATCCAGTCGGAGCGTGTGCTTATGGTATACCGTGAGCTACCTGACGGTAAGTAACAGCCGAGTGATGCCATTTCATGTAATGACACTGTACATGTTATCTTTGAAGATCGGCGTTCGTCTAAATTATATGTAAATATTCTCTTAATATCTGATAACATTCTGTGTGTATTTCCAAACTTTCACATGCGTGCTACATTCCATACCAATTCCCTCCTTGATTTTGTCATCCTGGATAACATCCGGTGAACATAAACAAAATGGAAAATCTCCTTACGTGAATTTCTCCAGCCTCCTTTTAAAGCTTCTCTCTTGGGGATAACTGTACACATAAAAATGTTAGCTATCATTTCCCATCGTTATTTTATATTTAAATGGGGATGGATGCCATGCAGTTTGGTAAACAAGAAAAAACGATTCTAAGGAAACTACTTGCTTTATTTTCTACCCTGAATTTTCACCGTCGTGGTTGTTTCTTCTGATATGACATTTCTAACCCCTACAAAACCACGGCTAAAATTATAGATAGGAGGAGGAGGAGAGAATGAAGCTGAGGAATAGAGAGAACGACAGAAGTGCTGCAAAAACAGGAGAAAGTCAGAGAAAAACAGTAAGGAAAGAAGAATAAAAATAAAGAATATGAATAAAGGAAAGCGATTTTCAGGCACTAAAGTAAATGCATATTGTTTCCTTAATATGGCTATACGTAGGATATGGAGACCAGTTCAAAGGATGTCGGGTAAGTAGTTGCTCTAAGCTGACCGCTCTGTGTCTACTTCTCTATTCCCCTCTGGCCTGTGATAGCATGCCCAAAGCGCTCTTTTGTAGCGGAGATTATCATTATCATGTCTGTATCACTAGCAGCGTTCCTGTGAAAGGAATGTCTACAAGAATGAACAGAATTATACGTAATTACGCAGAAGGGGAAGGTGCAACGGTTCGAGGTAATCGTGCAGGAGGTCGATACATGAAACCTGTTTTCGTGGTTTCACCGTAGCACACCATTCCGAATATTAGCTTCCATGCATTCTTATCCAGACATAATGAGGACAGACCATTAAACTGACTGATGCCTTATTAAATGACGACCCGTAACTAACCTATTTTAAGCGGATATCCGATTCCTTGAAGTCGACTTTTGTCAAGTCGTGACTTGCATCATTAAATTTCTTTTTTAAAGACCTTTCTTGTTCTGTGGGTAGAACTCGTTGTTAATGATGTTAACTCCCGTGTATTACGAGTGGCATCTCAGAGAAATCTGATCGCTGGGCTAGAACTGATTACATAATATCAAAGTTTATTATTCACCAACGAATGCACAAGCGATTGTCTTAAAAGCAATATTAAAATTTACATAAAAAATTATTACATAGTATTTAAATTTATTTCTTTTTTTCGTCTAGGTCGTTTGGCGTCTTTCGATTAAGACTTAAGTAAGAAGTTAATTCTTAAACTTAAGAGAAATACAATTTATTGAACAGTTAAGCGACTACTTGATGCTCAGTTGGAAAAATGGTATTGTTTATAAACTACAGAATCAAAATGTTCGTCTAATTTTTACGAGCTTCATGTAAGTCGCAAATAGCGCCTGTTGGCTTCGTCATGTCTGTGTGTCCGTCCGTCCGCCCGCCTGTACACATAAATCAACTAGGCTCCTACTGGACGGAGTTTTGTAACATTTGATGCTGGAGACTTTAAGGAAACCTTTAGATCAACTCGAAACACAATGAAAATCGAAAAAAAATGTTGGGGAATTTACATGAAGACCAAAGTACTTTGTATTGTTGCGGGTTACATTATATTACAATAATGGCACAGCGAGTGAAATGGCGTCTCAGGCTATTACGATAGCAGAGGAGGAATGAACATTAGGCGAACGCGCAATATGGTATGTAACTGAGTTCGTACCCAAAGAAAACCTTTTGCCTCCATTACAATGTTCAATGATTTTAAGCAAAGAGATCGCTTGTTTTTTAACCATATAAACACACCTAAAAATTATGTGGTTCAAATACCGAGTTTGTGAACCTTATTGTCCATACAGTAAGTACTGTTTTGTTACCGAAGCGGTCGAAATGTGACAATGAACACTCATCCGAAATGTGACAATGAACTCTCATCCGAAACGTGACAATGAACTCTCATCTCATCTGCCAGAGAAAAATGTGCGTGGAACCATAATTTCACTCCTTCACACGTCTTCATGTCACGGCGCTTAATCAAACATGGGGACAAATTTAACATCTTCGCAGACAGGAGATGAAGCAGTGACGTAGTAAGCTGAGCTCTCGCTGACAGCGTCTACCAGGACGATGTTGGCATTCGCCGCTCGGTTCGTCGAAGACAGTTAACAACACAAGTTCCTTACAGTGCGTACTGAGTAAAGGAGCTGTGGTTTAGTGTATTCGTTAGGATCGATACCTGCCTTAGCGTGCCAAGAAGCTTTCCACAGACAGCACAGCTTAATAAAGCTGAAGCAGACAGTAGCCATATTGTGTGATTAGGCAGTTTAGTGCGACACTGGTATTCCCCTATCTCCCCAATGCGTTGAAACTGTAGTGCACGATATCGCCCTAACACCACGGCTGCAGCTGCTGGCACAGCTAGTTGAGGCAGACCATAACTATCGGTTGAGTATTGCCAGGAGCAGATAGTAGGTAAGGTGTTTTCAATTTTTTGTTCTCGTTCTAATATTATATTAGGGAGTTACTAATAATGCAGCCGCTTGTTATTGTCACAAGACTGTAACGATCTGATCTAGGCAGACGAAATTCTAATCGCTGCTGGAAATTTCAGGCCTTATTTATAGAGGGAACGGCGCCTCAAGGCACAGTCATAGGAATGTTTCCTTTCGCTTAATCTGAGAGGATCTATGTAATTCATTAGATATATCTCAAATATATCGAAGATGAGAGTATGGCTCCAACATGTGATTAGGTTTTGTTCCAGGAAAGGCAAGTCATAATATTCATCGAAGAATTCAATAACTGACCTGCAAGTTGGAATTAAACAGTGGCCAAATTTCAGAACCTCGAAGGGTGAAAACTGAAATCTCCCTGTAACCTTAAGAAACAATAAAGTTTAAAAACTAACGAGCTATGTGCACAAGCTATCCATAAGGTTATTCAAGTTTAAAAGTGTCTAAATTGTCCTGTAAATAAAGTCAACTTGGTGCAAAATTTTTTTTAGTATCTTTGACGTTTTGCTGACCGTGCATCTCAGTATATTTATCTCAGTATTTAACCAACTTGATGCACATGTGCTCGAAACATGTAGAGGCATGAAATAAAGCTTATTGTGAAACAAAGTTTGTGCTTTAAGTTGGTTAAAAACTGAGATAAATTTTCTTAGTATGTTTATTTCTTTTCTCTGCCTGTTTCGGGAGACTGTGTGCCCATCATCAGGAGAAACAACTGTATTTATGCGACATTTGCTACTTGGTATGACTGTCTGGTATCCTTACCAGACATACCAGACAGTCCTCCTTACAGAATAACAAGAACCAAGTGTCGCATACATACAGTTGTTTCTCCTGATGATGGGCACATAGACGCCCGAAACATGTAGAGAAAAGAAATAAACATACTAAGAAAAATTGTGCAGCAAGTTGGCTTTATTTACAAGGTTATACAGGGATGCACGGTCAACAAAATATAAAATTTGTCTAAATTGTTACATATTACAACATATGTCCCGATACATTAATTTTTCGAGATACAGGTCACAATCAAATGGAGCAAGCTAAGAAATGATCAAAACATGGGCACTTCGTAGTTACACATTCAGTAGGTAAAGGGACGACGGTGTGGAAGCAGTTATGCCTTCTGGAATTGCTCCAATTAGTCGTGCAGAAGCACTTCGAAAATCCATGGCTGGGACAGTCCCAGGTCACACGGGAGATCATGTGGGCTTTTCCATAGTTTGTTTGTCACAGCCGCAATTATGGCACCTTAACTGGTTGCTGGCCGTACATTCCGTGCGCGATCATCATTCACAAATGCCGTAGATGTTTCACGTCATACCTAACAGAGACGCTGTTGCAGTCTTCGGAAATACATTAGTGTGTAGGCGACTTCGGCCTGTATAATGTATTGCGAATTCCTGAGCATCAGTAGTGTAGCCGAACACAGAATTGGGTTCGAATCCCTGTCATACCACGTCTTAAGTATATGAACAAAGAAATACTGCAAATCTGCCATATTAGGGGCGCAGCAGAGTCTACATACTTGTCGGAAAGAATGTTTTTATCTCTTCCGATTTCACTCGTTTCTACCCAGTCGTGACATTTATGATTTTCGTTATTAGAAAACAGAACACTGGACGTTTTGCCTACAGGATCCAAATTTCGCGTTCACAGATTTTAAGCTAAACTTTTAGACGGAGCCAGGCTTGACTTTAAACTGTAGTTCGTAAGCGTTGTGTTCCCATTGGAAATTTAAAATACTTTTCAACCAACAAAAATTATGTAACGTCCCCTAAGAAGGGCTGATCAGCCAACGTCAGAAGACCCTCTTTCGTTGCCCAACCAATAAAAGAGTCGAAGACTTGTTTGTCAAAATTGTCACTGTGAAACACGAGACAGGTGAAGATTAGGACAAGGTATCCAGAATGTAATAAGGCAGGAGAGCAGGAGACGGTTTTTGGGAGTTATCTACGAGTAGATACGGTTTTTCAGGAAGCAGATGGAGAGTGGAATGAAGGTACCCAAGGACAGAGAGATGCTGTTTCAAGACGGCACACAATAAACAGAGTAATTAGTTCCTATAATAAAACCAACTAGATGCAGTAATATCTCAAATGTAATTTTGGAATAAAACTCTACATGTTTCGGACAGTTCCTCTGTCTATCATCGGGAGTTTTTCACTGTACACACAGCAATGGTATATGTCATACAGGTTTGCTGAGAGCTTGTGCGAGCTGTCAGCAAACCTGTATGACATATACCATTGCTGTGTGTACAGTGAAAAACTCCCGATGATAGACAGAGGAACTGTCCGAAACATGTAGAGTTTTATTCCAAAATTACATTTGAGAGATTAGTGCATCTAGTTGGTTTTATTATAAGAATTTATCACGATGCACGTTCACCTGAACGTCAAAATAGTAATTAGTACAGACAGTTGATTAGAGATCCAAGTGCAGTGCAGTAGACGCAAAGCCGCATCACTCACACTTTGCATGTGTAAATATACTGCAAAATAAAATGACAGAAGTTCCTTCCTGCTCTAAGTGTAGTGTCCTTTTTTCAACATCTTCAACCTGCATCACCGGACTTAAAGTATCCCGTATCCCACTTAGATCCTGAAGAGAATCTCGTGCGTGCCGCAGGAAGACAAGCAGTAAGCCTCCAATTAGCACGTCCACCCGTGGAAGCTTCGGTGTGAAACAGAAGTAAGTAATTTGTCTCGGACGCTGTGGATCACAATGAGGATCCGCTGCGGAGATTGTTAGTAGTACCAGCCTGACTATTACAGCCATCGAGGGTAAACAGGATGTTGCAGCACTCGACGTATGCGTATTTATTTATCTTTTGATCACAAGTGAGTCCCGCTCTGTGGAGAGTACATCTGACAAAGAGCTTTGCCGACGTGACAAATAACAGAGCTGAGAAGGGCGTGACGCCGATTTGACGGCGATGTTTGTCTCTAAAACTAAATACTTCAGGAAATATCAACATTTTTTTACTTATTCTGTACTGAGAAGAAACATCAGAGAAAACTCAAGCGCGAATTTATTTTCACACAGAATAGGATTATATATGCGATGTGGTTCTCAATTACATATACCTTAAAAAATATGTCCAGTTCGACTCATAAAACAAGGCCTTAACATGTAATGACGATAATGATGGCGCCTATACCAGTGGCTTCGCGTTACAAGGCTCCTTTTCCACGAGCGGTTTTCGGATGACGTTAGCCGCGCCATGACCTTGACAGCAGCGCTGTGGAAATAGAGGCGAACGCTCGAGGAAATACGTCCATTTGAACCAATGCATCTCTGGCAGCGCTGTTAAAAACCGTTCGTGGAAAAGGAACACAAGGCATAGGTCTGCGGCCGCTCGCTTGCTAGGATTGCGGGTTGTCAGATAGAGGTCTCTGCGACGGACCGATTCTTCGTCCAGAGGACTCATACCGAATGTGGTGTGTCTGAGTGTGTTCAAGATCAACAATAACCCCTCTCATCTACAATGCGCAGGAGAGATCACAATAAGAGAGAAAGGATATCATAGTAATTTAATAATTATTACCGAACATCCGTATACTCGAACTCGGTCATAAGGTCATGAAAGTATTTTGTGTCGTTATAAACGAGCGTTGTTATAACTGAGGAGAATAACGTTAGGTTAAGAGCGAGGAATTAATCGGTACTGCAGAATATCTGACCATATAGGCGAGATATCGCGTGAAGCGATGTCGTTATAACCGGGATGCACTCCATTTTGCCGTGATTATACCAACACAGCAGTGTAGTAAGTAATTAGTATACAAATACTGACGCTACATTTGAAAATTACTGTCCATCGTATGCATAAAAAGGCTTCCCAGCGGCGGTGTCTTCGGAATATAATCTTGCATTCATTTTCCGAGATTATCTTAGAAATTGAAATAATCACACGGCAAGATAGACAAGGAGATGCTAGCATTTTTACGTTATATTTAAGGGAAATATTATGTTTTGCCGCAGACTTTGCGCGCCGCACTCTAAATGGAGTAATCGTGTACATACCGTAAGAGGATTTCAACTCGTTTGCTTTGCTGCATGGCAAAAAGTTCTCTTCATCCGTTGGTGCTTATTGATTAGTACGGCTTCCGCCCCTAGATGGGTAGACAGTCCTGTAAATACTATTAGTATAGCACACAGTCTAACAGTACGGGAGAATTAGATATATCCTCATTCCTGGGACAGAAATAACAAAGGTTAAAACTTTTCGTTCTTGTTGTATACCTAAAGAATTACAAAATTTACTGCCAACTCGAATGGGAATTTAACAATATCCTGTTGCTTTACTGTTAAACAAAAATAATTATGGGAAATGAATTATGCACCTTGCTTGCGATTTCAGCCGAAAGATGCATAAAGATTTAGACGCTCAGAGTGGAGTTAAATCCGTTACATAAATTAAGGAAGCCATCCCTCGGGATTATCTCTTCCTTCCATTACGTTCAGTAGAATTTTAATGTCACTGCAAGTGTGTCAGCGGTTTTATAATATTTTATTCCATCTTCAGCTCAGTTGTATAGTAAAAACAGTGCAAAGATCACACTCAGCAAGGCACTTCAAGCAGTGAAGCTTTTGACTCGTATTTGGAGGATGTTTGGTTCGAATATGAGCGGCCGGAGGTACTACACCGACACTACTGCAACGGCTTTCCCTAGCAAAGCAGCAAATTTCGTCACGATGCTCAAAATTAGACCACGACCACTTTCTTTCGCATAAATCCATTCATTGTCCACTACGCATTCTAACATTTGACACTGTGTAGACTGATATAACGACGTAACTAAATAAAGAATAAATATGTGAAATCAGACGTTCTCACAGGGGCGATTGTGAAGATGTATTGATGACGTGCAGTCTGACAGGTATCTTATTCTTCTTCGTCTTAGTTAACCTCAAATCCCAAGTGAACCACCGCATCCTCAACAACTTTCTTCCATTCTTTCCTATTCCTACGTATTTCTCTCCAGTTCGTACTTCTTCCCGTCTTAACATCTGTCCAAACAAACTCCCACCATCTCATTCTTGGTCTTCCTCTTCTCCTTACACCCCCAGTTAGACTGCTGAACATGTGCTCGGCTTTCCTGGTATCATCCTTCCGCCTGATGTGGTCAATCCAATTCATTCTTCTTGCTCTTAAAAGGGTGACATGTCCACCTCTTCACACACAGTTAATTGACAATTGTATTTGATTATCCAATGGCCGTTTCTGTGAACAGCTCCGTAGTTCCTCCTAATGATTTTGTTCTCAGATGGCCCTCAAGTATTCACATCTCTCTTCGCTGATGGTCCATGCTTCTGCTGCATACAGGAAGATGGGTCTAAATTATAAAGTTTATACATTCTTATCTTGACATATCTGGGGATTGTATGACTCTTAAGAAAGAGCAGAAGTGTAAAATATGCTCTATTTGCATTGTTTATTCTTGTATCTAGCTCTGTTCTTATGTTATTTTTAGCGTCTAGTAATATTCCAAGATAAGCAAATTCCTCAAAATCTCGAACTGAAAGTTATGTAGCTATGTACATATGTAGAGGCCTGCACGGCGAAACTTCCAAGAAGACAGGAATCTTCAATGAATGCTTATATAAACAAATATGAAAACATAGTTTTGAGACATTATCTGCCAAATCAATGGTGTACCTCGAGGTATGGTGTTCATATCTGTTCTGAGTTTATGGGCTTCACGAGTCGCATGCTGCGAGCAAAATATTTATAACACGAAGAGCTGCTGTGCTTAGCCATTAGCATAGACAAAAACCAACGCTTGCAGACACACTTGTGTGCAGGTCATACAGCATTCAACAGTTGGCAGCGAAAGGTAGTAAGCTGACTTACTATCTGTTTATTCCATTGACCAGATTACTTCTTAAAACACTAATAATAGCTCACCTAGTCAAGATATGTCACTCATTTCATGGAATCTATTCGTTCATTATCATGTTCAAAAAACATTCATTGGACCCTACAATGAGTCAGATGAAACCAGTTTACATAAATATGCCCTTTCTCCTCCACATTCACATCTACTTCAACGTTTTCCAAATAGTCTTTTTAATTTAATGAAATACACACAAAATATGCGTCAAGAATCTTTGAAAACTGTACACGGAAGGCTTGATCCTGATTAGGATATATTGGAATTAGTTATTTTTCAAATTGTATATATTAATTACAATATTTTAATGTTAGTTTTACCGATCTCGGTGGTCATGCGGTCCAAGGCGTAGGTCTGTGGCCGCTTGATTGCTGGGATCGCGGGTTCGAATCCCGCTTATGGTGTGCGTGTTCGCCCGGTGTGTTTGCTGTGAGTTGCTAGGTAGCGGACTCTACGAAGGGCTGATCAGTCCTTGAGAGAAATCTCCTACCGGGTGTGTGTGTGTGGGTGGGTGTGTGTGTGTGGGTGTATGTGTGGGGTGTGTGTGTGTGGGTGGGTGTATGTGTGGTTGTATGGGTGTGGGTGTGTGTGTGTTTGGTGTGTGTGTGTGTGGGTGTGTGTGGGTGTGGGTGTGTGTGTGTGTGTATGGGTGTGGGTGTGTGTGTGTGTGTGGGTGTGTGGGTGTGTGGGTGTGGGTGTGTGTGTGTGTGTGGGTGGGGGTGTGGGTGTGGGTGGGGGGGGGGGTGTGTGTGGGGTGTGTGTGGTGGGGGGGGGGGGTGGGGGTGTGTGTGTGTGTGTGTGTGGTGTGTGTGTGGTGTGTGTGTGGTGTGTGGTGTGTGTGTGTGTGTGTG
>Ga0131853_10005901_pt1 | contig 22112 bp, 16 predicted proteins | sample TergutLab28metaG_FD_92764 | JGI IMG/M metagenome (GOLD analysis project Ga0131853, IMG submission 92764) | Labiotermes labralis P1 segment gut microbial communities from Petit-Saut dam, French Guiana - Lab288 P1 (version 2) (version 2) | ecosystem: Host-associated > Arthropoda: Insects >... | reverse complement strand
CTTCCTTTCCTCCCGCAATGTCAGCGACCAAGCTTCACACCCATACAAAACAACAGGCAAAATTATAGTTCTATGTATCTTGATCTTTAAATTTTTGGATAGCAACCTGGAAGACAAAAGGTTCCGCATACAGTATTCAAATTTTAATATAGTCTTGACTCTCAATATATTTATGAGGACAAGCAACTTATATCCCAGTTGTTACTCCCTGATGATGGCAGCTGACAGCCGAACATGTAGAAGCGAATCATGTGTATGTAACTTACATACTTGGTAAATGCAAGCAGTTGGTTTTCCAATAGTAAGTAATACATGTTACACAGAATCAACATTATTAAAATACAAAACATGTCCTGACCTCAATTACATCACTGCGCAGGGTCCTTCTTGAGAACATAAGTCACTAATCTTTTCATGAAAGTCACTGCATTTTGTTTAACAAAAGTTAAGTACCATGTTCACAACAGCTAACCACTATAACCTAGTTGAAGCCAGTTCAATCTCCCGCACATTCTCGTACCCTATTCTTCCTTAAGATCTTGCAGTATCAACCTCCATTCTATGCCTACATCTTCCGAGTGATCACTTCCATTCAGGTTGCCAATAAAAATTTTGAATTAATTTCTCACCTCCCCTTCATGTTCCACATATCTGAATATGCTACCTCTCACCCACTCTTCCTCCCCAGTAAGTTAGTCCTCTGCACTTATAAGATTTGCAGTGTTCTCATTTGTTACAGTTTTACACATATGTAAGACATACAGAAGAACATGTTTGAACCAAAATCTCATATTCAGGCAATGAAGAATCCACTTACATTGGCAACACTTGCAGCAGAACTCTCAAGACACCATGAGCATGACCAAACACTACAATCTCCTCCTCTGTTGGAACTCCATTGATCCATTCCTTTTCACAGCCAACTGAAAAAGAGAGTATAATAGGAACTGTATGCTAATATACACTAAGTTACTACATGTAACGTTCCAGTGTCTAAATGCTTGGCTATGAAGACTTATGGGGACTGCAATGGTAGAGCTCCATACACTCTTGACCTCAGTGCTTAATGGAGCATAATGACCAGCTTCACATTGACAGAATGTTACCCTTTGGGACAGAGCCCCTGATTTTCATATGAGAGGAAGCTTGGCAAGCACCAGACACGTTTGCATGTAGTGATCAAGAAAAATTAGAACTGTGGGCAGGGTTAATGAGTCCACAGACAATTTACTGGTTGAGTTGTCTCAGCTTACATCGCTATGCATCCTGCACAGCAACGCTTTGAAATAAAATACAAACTATTGTACACTATGGCATTTTTTATGATAAACATTTTTAAATCTCTCTGCTACTGGAATAGAGAGAACTATTTTTCAGTCTTCTGAATGAAGATTCAATGGATCAGTTTAAGTATTGATTGTCTGTTATGTAACAAAAACAAACCTGATTTGAAAACTGGCATTAATTTCTCAAGGGCACTTTTTGTATAATAACTGTGGGCTGATAGCAATTCCAACAGAAACCCCTGAAATTTCTTCACAATCTCACTATTCCGATGCACCCAGTCTACCATCTGAAACAAACAAAACAATTTTAAAAGCATTCTACTTTCTGCACTGCACTGCACTGTATGTATCCATGTACTTGGTGCTACTTTTAAACTATGTCACTTTTACACCAAAGTAAAACCCATTTTGCATGATCACTTCACTATTATTTGACACCCTCCACCAAAATAAAAGTCAACAAAAAGTGGATGTATTTTTAAAAACTGAACAGCATGCTCTGTGCAGCAAAGTGCCTGTACACAACTACAATCCTCCCCTCCCCAACACACACACACACACATATACACAGAGAGCATCCTAAACATCACTGTACCTAAATAGTGGAAAACTTAACTTGGTACAGAATTTGTGAACCTGTGCTTAAGAGATATTGAATTTCCACTGAAACTGGTGGGCAACAATTTCAACAATTTCTGTAACTCACCACTGTCACTTTCTGCTGGTAACTGGATATAAATACAGCAGTGTTCCCCTACAATGCAAGTACAGTAACTTTCAGGACACACTGTATATATATGTATGTATGTGTGTGTGTTTTGTTAACTTCAGAATTGGACAAAATGCACTCAACTACCCTTACAGCCCCAGAAGCAAGACAATGTCTCATTCAACTTGTCACTACTCACCAATAGAGCTTCAACAAAATGGCTTAACTTCTTGTCCATAAGAGAAATACATTCCTGTAACTCTGTCAGTAACTGCATGAAGTTATTGTCCTAAAATAAAACAAAATAACTCAGCATATTGCCCTCAAGTGAAATGTGACACTACAACTGAACATGGCATGAGTCTGGAATGCTGTGAATGGAGATATGACAGGGCATGGGACGTAGCAATTTTGAAGGAAAGGAAAGTGACACTGTTTATTCAATTTCACTGCAACACAGTAAATCATCCAAGCAACCAGTTCCTAAACTGTGCTCTGAGCAACCTCAATACCTACACTACAGGCTGGACAGTCTGGGGTTAGATTCCTGACAGGACCAAGAGATTTTTCTCTTCTCCAAAATGTCCTGATTGATTCTGAGGCTCACCCAGCCTCCTATTCAACAGGTATCCATCTTCTCTTCACAGGGGGGATAAAACTGGCAGGACATAAACTTTACCACTCACCTTGATTGATCCAGTGTGGAGTTTAAGAATGCGTCATGCTATACCTCTACTCCCCCTATATGCCTTCATGGCATGGAAAGGAAAAAGTTCACTTTTTCCAAAACTGTTCAATGTGGGTACCCATATATTCTCAAATGAGGCAGTAAGATGCTTTAATTGTGAGATACATTGTACTGGTACAGTTAAACTACATTTGTGAAACACCCTCCATTATGACAGTTCAAATGATAACCAAACGAAATGCATGAAGTTACGTATCACAAACCAAACAAATTACAACAGATTCCATAAAATGTCAAAAGAATCTTTTCTCCAGCAAAATCACTGTGGCAACCTTAAATTTACCAGGCTGCAATACACATCACTGAAAACCAACAAATTAAGTCTGTTATTCTACAATGCTGTGTTTGTAATCAGTCTTCTCTTTTATTTTAGAATAACACCAACAAGTTCTACTACATTTAATTTTTAACACGTCTTATATTGCTCTGGGGTGATGTCAAGATTTATGCAAACCAAAAGGGTTAAACAGAAAAAAAAAGTTTGGAAAACAGTGACATAACTCATTAACCTGTAACTACTTAACACCTGAAAGGCCACTACACACTGTCAACTCCCAACATTTGAGAAGAATTTAACATAACCACACATTACTGCATTTTTTATCCTGTATTTCTACCTCAAGATCCAGCCCTTCATAGCAGAGCAATGATGACAAATGGGGTAGCTATGAACCTACAAACATATCTGTTCAACTACAGTAAATTTTATACAGTAAAACCCGTCATAACGGCACCTGGACAAAACAGCAACATGACTTAAGTGAAAAACCTTTAGTCCTAAGGATCTTGCATAATATATGTTATAAAACCAACTTCAATGAACGGAAACTAACACAGAGCAGAAAGCAAAAACATGGCTTTATAGAAAAAAAAAATACTTTATGTCATTATTTAATTTTGTTCCTTACTATACCTTCAGCATATCTGCCTATTGCTTATCAGCAGTTAGAGATACTGTTAGGAAACACAGCTAAGCCAGTAGAAGAGTAGGAGGAGGGTTTGGGCTGAGGGCTGCCAAAGTTGTTGGTTGAATAGATCAGTAAACGGACCTCTATGTAGCACTAGTCCTGAATACATTGGTTTACTGACAGAGAGTGAGTGCCACTCTAGAGTATGTAGTAATTTTTGTGCATAACAGTCACAAGCACAAACACACTTGGGGAATCTGAACCTCACTCACTCACACCCAAAAAAGTAGCATTTCCTAACAGCTTCAAACTTCCTCCTCCTCCTCCTTCTTCAATTGGTGCTATAACCCTTGGTGGGTTTTGGCCTGCTTTACGATTTCGTTCCACAGTCCTCTTATCTTTACACTTCTCTCTCCAATTTCTCACTTTCATCTTCTTCTATTTGTTTGAGCCATCTCAGTCTTGGTCTTCCTACTGGTCTTGATGAACATGGTTCTCATTCAGTTAATTTTTAAACAGTTCTTATTGTGTCCATTCTGATTACATGTGCTGCCCAGCGTAACTTTGTGATTTTATAAATCTTACGAGAGTTCAAACTTCCACCTAAAACAATATAAGCAGTCTTGGTGGAAGAAAGGTGAGCCCGTACGTAAAAGGACAACCATACCTTTATGGTAATATATCCAAAAGACGCAAGTGAAAAAGATAATTTGACAGTAAAACAAAATGTGTCAAAGTTTAACACTGGGAAAACTCAAATTGTATGGCACATTAAAAGCCACATCAGAAATGAAAAATCAGTGGCTACATTGCAGTAAGGGCTCAATGAAATGGAAACAACACAAAGTGGAAATCAATAAGGCAATGAGATGGTGTGGTAGTGATTTTTAAGTGCAAGTGCCAGAAACCTTCCAATATGTGGAATAATAAGGAAACATGCAAAAGAAGTGCCCAAAAAGCTGGGGATGAGTGAATTTAGGGAATATAATAGAAGATTATGAAAAATCATCAAATTGTGGTTAATTGAGCCTCTGGTGAGGTTGGCAATGTTGGTGAGAAAATAATACACGCAAACTTAAGTAAGAATGATTTCACATACCATGGACTGCACCTAAATATCTCTGGGAAAGAAAAAGATGGCTAAACTGATAGGGGAAAACATAAAAAAGTAATGTCATGAAAAGAAGAAACACCTTTCATTCTGAAATGGGAAGAAAATCAAAGGGACCCTGCTCAGAAGGAAGCTAAGGAAAACTTAACAAATGATGTTAACAAAGAACACAATCTCAAGGAAGTAAGAATACCAAACAGATAAAAATGGAATCTAACCACGAGGAATGAGGATTTTTTTATGGATAATGGAGTAGTTACTAATAATGTAACTGATACATCAATCAGTCACAACAAGGGTAGTAAACTTCTAGATAATGGAACATTTACAAATAACCACATAACATGGAATTACAGTACAAAAATAGTACCATTCTCAAATAAATATTGGTAAGTTACATCATATATCAATGATATGCAACCTGAGGCTCCAGTGAGTAATGACACAATAAATGTGGAACACACATTAGTCCAAGATTCCAGTCAGGTTCCACAAAATAAAACTTTAAAACCTTTTCATCAGAATATTAGAGGTTTAGGTAAAAAGTTTAATGAACTATCCTGTCATTTACATCATGATCTCCTACACATTTTATGTTTATCAGAACACCACCTGAGTGAATCTGAAATACAATTGATTCACTTAACAAATTACTCATTAGGGGCAAACTACTGTAGAAAAACTTTTCTTAAAGGAGGTGTCAATATATTTGTTTAGAGAAACTTAAAATATACCACCATAAGTATTGATGAGTACAATATAGATAGGGACACTGAAGCTTGTCAGTCGGTATAGCAACTGACTACAGGCTGGACGGTCCGGGATCGAATCCCGGTGGGGACAAGAATTTCCACCCATCCAGACCGGCCCTGGGGCCCACCTGGCCTCCTGTAAAATGGGTACTGGGTCTTTCCCGGGGGTAAAGTGCGGCCAGGGCGTGCTACTGACCACTAACCCCCTTCTAGTGCCGCGGTCATGGAAGAGTAGAGCTATACCTCTACCCACCCTCTGGGCCACACCAGGCCTGTAACGGATCCCTTTACCTTTACATTGAAGCTTGAGCAATTCAACTGGACTCAACATTTGATAAATTATGCATTTTGACTATTTATAGATCTCCAAGGGGTGATTTTACAAATTTTCTTAAACGATTAGACTTGATCTTGCAGAAACTCTATAATAACAAATACAACATTGTCATATGTGGTTATGTAAATGTAAATTATCTAATAGATAATAATCAAAGGAGCCAACTTAATGCTGTATTACACTCTTATAATCTTGCGGGTATAGCTGAATTTCCTACTAGATTTGGCCTGAATTCCCAAACAGCCATTAACAATGTTTTCATCGACATCCACCATTGGCAAATACAATTTATACGCTCTCATAAATGGACTTTCAGATCATGATGCCCAGTTATTAATATTAAATACAGGACAGAAAAAGAAAAATCAATAAATACACCATAGCAGATTTCCAATTGAAACTAAGTCACGAAACATGGGAACCGATTATTGATGGGAATGATGTTAATAAGATTTTTTAACTCTTTTCTAAACATATTTTTTTTTTAATTTACTACTCTAGTTTTTCCCTAATTCAGGCAAAGAGTAAAATGAAAAAAATTCATGGATTACACCAGGAATAATAACTTCCTGCAACTATAAAAGAGAATTATATAAGGAATTACATATTAATAATAATGCTACTCTTGCATCTTATTATAGAATTACACTAAAATTCTGTCTATAATTATAAGAAAGGCAAAAATAATTGAACATGACAAATTAATCCTAAACTCCCATAATAAAGTTAAAACTACATGGGGTATAATAAATAAAGAATCTGGAAGAAATGAAAAATGAAGTGAAGTACAAGCTCTAAATGTTGAAGGTAAAAAAATCACAGATCAACAAAGTATTGCTGAAACTTTTAATGTGTATTTTGTTGCTATTGCAGAAAATGTTAAAAGACATTAATGATGATGACAATAGTGTGGATAATCATACTCACTACATGGAACAAGCTCTTAATAAACCTTACCCACGTATGGAATGTAAATGCATGTCAACAAAAGGAACTGAATGAATTATAAAATCCCTCAAAACAAAAAACTCATATGGGTACGACGAGATTTCCACAAAGATCCTAAAACTAAGCGGCCCTTTTATAAGTTCTCCAATAAATTACATATGTAGTAAAATGCTGTTTTGGGGTGTATTCCCTGATAGATTAAAAAACACAATAATAAAACCACTACATAAAAATGATGACAGGTGTGATGTATCTAAATATAGACCTGTACCACTCTTAACATCATTCTCAAAAATATCTGAAACACTAATGCAGAGAAGGATTTTAAAACACCTCACCAAATATAATATATTAAGCACCGAACAATATGGTTTCAGATTAGGGTTGAGGACTGATAATGCAACCCATAAACTAACAACTGAGATTCTGAAATGTGCCATCCGCGTTGTGTGTATAAATAAATAGGTACAGGTATTTAGTCAATAACAACAATTTTATCTAATGATGTTTATTAGAGGATGATAACAACTACATGTTTCGGCCTACTCTGGCCATCTTCAGGTTTTCCTCTGAAAGAGTGTTAGTGCTTTATAACGTTTATGTTGTTATGTTACGATGGTGAGATCTCATCATCTGTGGTATTAATTATTATTACTACAAAGAGACGTGGCGGTGAGGAGTTTCTGTGATGTGGATATGCGCTAGCTTGGGGTGCAAAGATCGCGTAAGTGTCTATCGTTGCAACTGTCCTTTGTGGGTTTCTGACTTATTGTCTGTCCTTCCTCAATGTCTAATGCTAATGAGTGTTAGCTATGGGTTCTGTGGAAAGGAGAAAACTAATCAAATGGTATGTGTTGGTGTGTGTGTGGGTTGGTAACTTGTGCGAGTAAGTATAGATTTTTAATTCCCACTCAATTGGGACTCATTGCACGAGTTACCAACCCACACACACCATTTTATTAGTTTTCTCCTTTCCACAGAACCCATAGCTAACGCTCATTAGCTTTAGACATCGAGGAAGGATAGATAAGCCGGAAACCCACAAAGGACAGTTGCAACAATAGACACTTACGCGAGCTTTGCACCCCAAGCTAGCGCATATCCACATCACAGAAACTCCTCACCGCCACGTTTCTTTGTAGTAATAATAATAAATACCACAGATGATGAGATCTCATCATTGTGACATAACAGCATAAACGTTATAAAGCACCAATACTCTTTCAGAGGAAAACCTGAAGATGGCCGGAATAGGCTGAAACATGTAGTTGTTATCCTCTAATAAACATCATTAGATAAAATTGTTGTGTTATTGACTAAATACCTGTACCTATTTATCTAACAACTGAAATTTAAATGCTATGAGCAATAACTACTTGTAGGAGGGATTTGCAGTGATTTAGATAAAGCACTTGATTGTGTTAATCATGATATCCTATTATCTAAAATGAAATTCTATGGAATTAGTGACAAGGATCTTACACTACATCAATCTAATCTGGATAACAGATACTGTAGAACGGCAATATATAAAGAAAGCGAGAACAGTAATAAAGTTTAAAATTGGGCTAAAGTAAGACATGAAGTGCCACGAGGTTCTGTTTTGGGACCTCTACTCTTTCTTTTATATACAAATGACTTACCCAAGATTATAAATAAAACTTCAGTACTTATAATTTTTGCTAATGATACTAGTATTTTATTTGCTCACACTAATCTCATAGATTTTAACAAAAACATTCATATAGTTTTTACAACTTTAAATAAATGGCTGAGAGCTAACCAATTATCTCTAAACTTCAATAAAACAAACTCTGTACACTTTTCAACTAAGAGAAATATGACAGTTAACTTAAAAATAGGCTTTATCACCAACAGCTCCTACACAAAATTCCTGGGGGTGACAATGGATAATACTCTTGTCTTGGGATAATCATATTGATTTACTTGCGAAAAAATTAAGTACAGCTTACTATATAATTAGAAATGCCAAAACATACATGTCTGCCTCATCATTAAAAATGATTTATTATGCTTTTTTTTTACTTGGTTATGAGCTATGGAATTATATTTTGAGGAAACTTGTCGCACAGTTCTATAATTTTTAGATTAATAATAATAATAATAATAAAAGCAATTAGAATCACAGAAGGATGTGGGATTAGAGTTTCATATAGACACTTATTTAAGAAATTACTAATTTTGCCTTTGACATCACAATATATGTTACCTTTATTAATGTTCATAGTTCAAAACAAAAAAATTTTTTAACAAACACTAAAAATCACAATAGACACTAGACAAAGGAATAACTTATAACTTTCTCAATCAAACTTAATCTTTTATCAAAAAGAAGCTTATTATTCAGGGATAAAAATTTTTTAATAATCTGCCCTTGGAGATTAAAACTGTTGCTGGTAACAAAAAAAAAAAAATCTAAAATTGCTCTGAAAAAAATTTGTATACACTTACTGTATACAATGGAAGAGTACCTTAGTCATTTGTGAATTATGCACTTTATTACAAGATTCCTTATTATAGTGGTGCATTGATTTAAGATTCTGTCAATGGGCATTATGCTAATACACATGGTTTGCTTTTAAGTTTCTAAGTACATTATGTGCGTACTCTCTGATCATATATTCCGAGCTGATCACGTTTCTTTGTATAAACTTGATTTGACTTATTTATGTATTATAATAAAAAATTATTATTATTATTATTATATGTATTTTTACTGTAGTGACTCATTCTGTACAGTGTCTGTTGTTATCTATTGACAAATTCTATATCCACTTTAGTGGATCTCTGGAATACTAAATAAATGACTGATGATTATGATTAAAACTGTAGCAGACCGCTTGCCAGATTTCCTGTTCCTGTACCAAACGAAACTGCCGCCGACGGAAAACAATTCCGGTCCCCTGCGGTTCCGTTACGGCAGGTTCCATTGCATTAACTGGTTTTCTGCCAACATGCCACCCGAAGAAATCTACATATTACAAATTCATTCATTCATCACGCGTCCCTTCGTGTTTTAACATACTTACGTCAACATCTCCGTCTCTAATCATATAAATCAGTTCTTCATACGCTTTTATGTTCTTCCGGCTGATAAAATCGAGTAAAACTGTTTTAAGGTTTTTGGACAGCCTGAAGCGAACACGTTGTTCTGTATTTCGCCTTCGAATTCCTGGACTCTTCAAAATTGAAGTAAGACCAGATACAGAACTAGTGATTACAGACATTGATAGACTAATTTCTTAATTTCCGCAGTGTAACACTGCAAAATAGACACTTATGTCACCAAATCTATAAGTATTACACACAAAGCATGCAATCGCAGACCTCCAACCGCAGACATGGCACTCATCGCAAGACATATGAGCCATGGATAAGAGCCGTATGACCCACAGATTGGTTACAAGTTTCCACGGATGAACACTTATCTACACACCTATACCTCTACAGATTATCAAGTTTACCCCTGATATATGTATATTATAAATTGTCAGTATGAGTGAGGTATTAGACGAAAGTGAATTTTTAAGACGAAGTTTATGTTGTATTAAAAAGCAATTTTTATGTGCCACGTCGGTTAAGATAATGCATTGGGAGGTGAATAACATGCTTATTTTAACTGATTACGGCCCATTCTGGAACAACTTTATTAATTGCAGGATGTTGCAAGTAGTATTTGCATGAACACGGTTTTATAATGCGTGGAACCAAGGTCTACGTATCGTCACATGATCCTCGGAGTGGAGAGCGTATTTGTTCATCTTCAAGAGTGTTAAGAGATCCGAGAAGGATGTTCTTCCTGGAACTCTTACGCTTGAAGACTAAAGCATTGCGTTCTTTCGAAACGTCGTTAACCCCTTAGTGAGGCAGTATCATATCCAATAATAAATTTTCATCTACACCGCTGTGAAAACAACAAAACTCATAAATTTTATGCCATTCGTCTGCACGTGCACATACACACCATACTGATCTTACATCCATATATATTTTTTTTTTATTTGAAGCCTAAAGAGACTTGTACTAATTGAAAGAATGAAATACAACAGTGAGGGTGCAGCATGGCACAGAATTGGTTACTGTAAGCATTGCGTTCTTTCAAAACGTGAACCAATTACTCCGTGAGGCAGTGTCATATCCAGCATAAATCTTCAACCACATCGCCACACTGCGAAAACTACAAAACAAATTTTATGGCACTCCACTGTAATGGGGACATCCACATGTACACACACCATACTGGACTTAGAGGCCTATTTTTTTTTTTACTTAGCAGAGGCTTAAAAAGGGACTTTTACTAATGGAAACAGTGACATACAATGATAAGGGTACACCCTAGCACAAAATTGGTTGCTGGGTTTTACATCTATAATTGGTAATTCCATTACCATGAGCAGGTTTAAGAGGAAAGGCTTTGCAGAGGGAATATTGACCAATGAAATCTAAGATAAGTAGCAAAATAAGCCTGTAAAAAAGTGGAACAATTTTTCTGCATTACCCAGAGGACAGTTTAAAATGTGTTGCACTTAGTTAATTTCTCAGTGATATGGATGGTTATGGTTTGTGTTTGTATAAAAAAATGTCATTTGTGAAGCAGGGTAACTACTCAAATCATACACTATTGTTTTCAAGGTACATCATGGTAGGTACTGTAAATCTGTTTTGTTGTGTGTGCAGAGCACCTTGTTACATCAACTGTACTGCAGCAGCAGTGATAGCAGCCCATTGATTCAAAAGTTGCTACTGGAGAATACAGTGAACCTTCCACTGGTGAAGAAGTTTCCTCTGAAGTTATCCTACCAACTTACATTCCTCAAAGACATCATCAATAAAGTATTCATTTTTGTAGTTTTATTGCCTTAAAACATTCTCATCCAGTCTCATGTTGCAGCCAGTTTAAAATGAATGTTTTGCTTTTTATTTGACATTGGTAAATTTACCCATAAGTGACTTCAAACATGCTAACTGTAAATATCTGTGTAAGTATGTGCCAACTAGACTCCATTTTGGGGGGTGGGGGGCAACTTTTTATTCCAATTATGGTATGGTAGGAACTGGCTAGATAGTTTTGGTCAATGAGAAGATACATGTTTAGGTAATCTTCAGATACCTGAAAAAAGAAGTAAGTTAGCATATTGTGATCTCCTAGGCTGTGCTGCCACATTGTCATGAATGTGGTTGAATGAATCTGCTGCATCTTTCTTTATGTCTGTGTGTCAAGAAGTTTCTTTGAAATGTTGACAACCATGCACAAGACAACAATACCAGAAGCCCATAACTGGTCATTCAATGGACAGGTCTACAGGTTCCTTTACTGGGGTAAAACTCTGGTAATTGAAATGTGATGTTTAATAATCGTACAAGAAATACAGTTTTAAACGTAAGTATCACTTTGAAAATTAATACAATACGATCTCTGTACACTAGACAATTGTTTCAAACTTTCCTGTACTTGAACTTAATATTGTACATACCGTGCATTATGTTCATTTTCTTTTTTTATTCCATTGTCATTATATCAAACCAGATGGTGCATTAGGTGTTGGTTTAATTAAGACAAAATTTCCTGTACTTGTTTATGGTGTTGTGTCCAACATGTTTGACATGTGCTTGGCCATCATCAGGGTAATTATTCATATGTAACTCAATAATTACTGGTGGCTCTGTACATACATTGTACATGTATTAACAGTGTGATGCACCGGTACTAAATGCCTATAGTGATCTGCAGAGTACCAAAATTTAAATGGGAGCTTGTATTGGTATGATGTTTGGTGTTTTGAGCATCATACTTCATATTACATATATATAAAACGTTTAGCACCAAATGGTTACTGCACTTGTTTTGTACACAGAGATGTGCATTGTCACTGCAAGTTTTTGCCTGGTAAATAGATGGTTCATAATTATCACTTATTTATCAGGTATAGTATTCAGCTACTGAGACAGTGTTTTGAAATGTAACTGTAGCTATAAAGCATAATTGCATGCTTAAATGGAGCTGCTGTAGGTCATGACCAGTGTGTTGCAGTTTGGAGTACATCTGTACACATGCATTCCATGTGTTGTGTCAGTTTAGAGGAAAATGTGGGGTTATTAATCATGCTTATGTATAATACTGACATTGTTACAAGGAGAACAGTAAAGGTAAGTTACTGTTGGATGATAGGGTGGGTTACAACAGTGTTAATGGGACACAAATGTAAGATTCTTTGTTTCATATAAATAAATCTTATTTTCAGTGGAAATACATTTTGGTAATTCACAGTAAAATATATTAAGTTTATGTTCTTTGTTGATGTATTCCCAAATTAATTCTGAGATTATACCTCCAATAGGCAAAAACTGCTTCATTCCTTATCCCTTCCATGTAACAACCATCCTGTCAGTGAACTGTCTATGTTTAATTATGTATATCATAATTCTAACATTATTGCTATGTACAGAGTTCACTGTTTATTTCCTCTGAATTTAGGTTCCATTCCATTCATCCTCACAGTATCAAATATCCAAGATTAAAACATATTATCACCATCTTCACTAAACCCACAGTTATGAAGAATAAATTTACTTTTCATGTTTATTAAAAATGTTTATGTTGTAGTGAGGTGTCATACAGAAGCACATGTCTGAGCATGTGCAAGACTGCATGACTGCTTTCTACACAATGTGTTGAAAGGCCTGCCATATTAATTATGTTGCATTTTTTACAGTTCATGTGGCCAGAAATTATCCCATTAATGTGGCATGTCTAACTGTAGTGACTTGTTCCAGCTAGAAAGTCATGGACAAGAAATTCTGGATGAACTGTATGTTGTGTACTGTTGTCTTCTGAGTGGACCTAAGGCTGCATCTAGTACCCACTACAGGCATTTTGTGATGGACAACAGTAGTACCATTACAATTGAAGAAAGCAACAGTTTGATATCACAGGGAACTACAGGCCTGTGTAGCTGGCAGGTACTGACCAATATCTGTTTGTACGTTTTCTCTTCCTAGTACTTGTAGTACTGTGAAGTTCTGGAACAGAGATCAGGTCTGTTGCATACCTTAGATGGTGGTAGCAGAAAACTGTGGATAAGAGTTACAGAAATTAAGTCTGGTTACTGGATCATGTAGTTGCAAAGAGTGCACAGCTCGAGAGCAATTTTGTCATGGGAGTACGCTTAATGTAAGATGCATATAGGACACTGAATGCTCAGATATACACTTACCCATGTCCTAAATAAAGGAAACTTGGCACAGGACAGAGTCATGTGTGAATACAGCAAGAGTATGTACTTCTCATCACTGCTGATTCATGAGGGGGGGGGGCAGGAAACTCAGTGCTCAGGCATAGTGGCAAAACTGTGCTTTGGCTCAGCTCACAACATGACTGATCTTGCTGTGTATACCATCTATGTATTTTATGACCCAACGGTGTTTCTTGAATCAGTAATTTTTAAATTTGTTTAATACAATTCCATGGGAACTTTCTCACAAGAACACACTGTCAGTTAAATTACTTGGAAAGTTTCAGGAACTTTATGCACCATCCTAGTGTTACAGATATAGTATGGTTAAAACATATATACACATGGGATGTGTTACAGATATAGCATGGTTAAAATTATATATAGATGTGGACTTCAACATACAGTTGGAACAGTGCCCAGTTTATAATTCAGTCTCCTAGGTATAGCACAAGACCGCCTCTGTGGTCTAGTGGTCAGAGTTTCTGGCTACAGATACAGAGGTCCCAGGTTCGATCCCCGGCGCTACCAGATTTTCTGAGTAGGAGTGGGTCTGGAATGTGGTCCACTCAGCCTCGTGAGGTCAATTGAGGAGCTACTTGAATGAAAAAAGTAGCAGCTCCAGGTCTAGAAAACAGAGATTAACTGCTGTGGGGACCCGTTGCGCTGACCACATGACACCCCTCTATCTGCAAAAGTTGGCACTAACTTCGCCGACCGGTGGCGGCCGCTCTGTCGGTATAGTTCGCGTGCGGACTAAGGCCACGGAGGTATAGCACAATTAATTGCACCAAGTCTCTAGCTTCAGGTGCAGGTAACATTAGTGAGCCTTGGATTATATCACAAATCAGGAGAGTGTGTGAAATCATGTGCGTGTAAATCAGTGTGTATGTGCGGAGTGGTGAAGGTGCCAGTATTCGTTTGCTTACATAGCAGCTACAGCCATGTGATGGGAGCAGGAGGACTGTAAGATCTGTGCTGAAGTGTGGATGTAATCCTACTATATTACAAATATTGTTCCATACCATAAATACTTGTATGAATCTATCTTCTACTAATGATACGTACAGTCCTATTGTGTTTGGAAGCTAACAGCTTTTGTAACTTAGTTGTAATGAGGTAATGCATAATGGATGAAGGTCTAGTAATAACACTAGATTTATGTTTAGCAGTTACTCATTTTGAATCTTAGCTGGTTTTCCTACTATTTGATATAAGTTCTGCAAATATTCCTGGGTCTCTCCAGACAACACTATGATAATATCCATACCTTACCTTAAAACATATCATGACCAGTTCCTTCCACATCCATACTCATCCACCATTCATGAGGATATTCCCTATTAATTCAATGTTAACTGCAAGATCTGTCATAACATAATGGAAATGTGTGCTTAGTGTAACAGTTCTGAAAAGTCTGCTGTATTTGGTTGTCTTGATAATTGTACCAACACATTCAAATACGTTTTCAGTAAGTGCACATTTATTTACAATAAACCTATCAATTTAAGGAAGAAACTTTATTTAATTATTATTGCCGTCAACAGATTTTGATAATTTCTGTATACACTAAAAATGACAGTAACTGATTGTTGAATCTAAAAGTTCAGATATATATATATAAAACATCTTTTTTAATCATCTAAAAAATTGCAGAATTTAATGAAGAGATATACTAAACACAGTATGTACTTCATTCCTCTCTACTTCACTTACTAAATACTGAGTATTACTTGAAATATGTGCAGAAACATGTGTAGGTCTTACAATTGGCCATTAAATTTATGCAATATCCACGGCTCAAAACGTTACAGCAGAGGTTTCCAGTATAAAATGTCATGAAAATCTGTTCAGCATTCTTTCTTGTTATATGTGTTATGTATGTGGATAGAGAGAGATTTTAGCAGAAGTTCCACAGCCCTACAGTGTGCTGAGCTGAGCTCATGAATTTGTCGTGCCAGTCTGTGTCAGTGTATGTCCTGCCAGCTATCTAGCTACTCGATTTCTGTAATGTTACAGGCTGCAATGGCTCTGGCTGAGTGGTGCCTGTCTAACTGCAAATTCCTGCATAACAAGCGTGTACTGGAGTTGGGATCAGGGGTTGGTGTCACAGGACTGTGTGTCAGTTTGCACTGCAAACCATCCAGCTACTGGTTTTCTGACTGCCACCCAGCAGTACTGTCCATGCTGCAATCCAACATTTTGCTGAATGTGACAGGGCTCAATGACCAAGTTCCTGGGGAAAGTGATGAACAGATTGCAGTCATGGAACATGCATATAACAAAACCAATGTTATGTCACTGTCTAGTGATCATGAACAGAGTGAAATATGCAACAGGTGTCATATACTGCTGAGGACAAGATGTAATAATGCTGAAATTGGTGTGATTAACCTTCCATGGGAAGCTGTTCCAGTGAGCGATGTAGTGGATCGGTTGTCTCCGGAGGTTGTCCTAGCTGCAGGTGTGTCTACTGTGTGATCCAGTGGATTAGAAAAGCACTTAGCTGTGTAGGTGTTGCAAGCAGACCTGCCAACTGCACATTTGTGTTGGTGCAACTGGTACAGCTCTTGTCATCTGAAAATTTGTATGTTCTGGCTGAATTTAACACATTATTTTGTCAAATCTTGTTGAAAGAATAAACTGAATCTCCATGTTTGCAATTTTAGCAAGAAGTCTATAGATTCTTGGGTGATGGGTTTCAGATGTGGTGTATGACTTGAATCTGTTCCCAGTGCTGTGCCAAGCATTCAGCCATTTTCTATTCAGGAGGTCCTGTGTGTTACTTTTGGCTTGTACAGTTCGTAACCAGGAAACACTGGATTCATTTATGCAACTTTTGAGTAAGTACAGTGGCCTTGTAACATGCTCCTCATGCAGTGTTTGATGCAGTACAGTTTCTACACTCTCACTTGTTTCAGAAATAACGGATCTGGAAGCAACTGAAGAGGACATGCCAGCACCCACAGTCTTGCCTTACTTAGCAGATGTGCCAGTGAAGATATATAGAATATCTGCCAGAATATGAGAGTAAGACAACTGTAGGGGCATGCAGCTGTGTTGAAACAGTGTCACACAGTGGTTCCACTCAACACGGTTTTGGTTCCGAGAACTGCCTCACATAAAAGATCAACTTGTGATCTGTAACAATATTACCGATACTAATAATTGTGCGACACTTTTTAGCTGACCAGCAGTATTCAGGTGACTGAAATCTGAATTTCACTTATCTCTTCCATACTGCTGTCCATACAGATAGCTATGCAAACAACAGCTATTGCAGTATGGGAAACATATGTATGAAACAGTCCTTTCCTTTTACCTGGCTATGGAGATGGAACCAAACTCTGAAATATACATCACTTTTATCCAACTGGGACACGCATGGTGTGGTTGGTTAAGGCACTGTGCTACAAGCTGGAAGATCATGGGTTTGAATCCTGATGGTGTCATTGGAATTTTTCATTGACATAATCCTTCTGGTCACACCATGGTCCTGGGGTTGACTCAGCCTTTAACAGAAATGAGTACCAGGAGTATTTTCTGGGGGGTTAAGGCAGCTGGTGTGTAGGGCTGACCTCACCAACTTCATGTGCCAATTGTCATGAAATCTGGAAGCCTCAAACTCCTGGAACCTTCAGGGCCTTTCCAGGCCTGTACAGTGATTGCTTTACCTTTTTTTCTTTTATTCATTCAATGGACCATGTCAAAAATACTGACAGGAAATCCTGTAACTGACTCCACAAAATTGTTTATGTGACTATTTCCAGGGTCCTTGAAAAACTTGTAATGTAGTTATGAAGATGATGATGAAATTCCCTGGAATTTAATAGTTCATCATTCTGTTCAAAACAGCCCATTTGTGGAACACATCTTTAGCCAGCTGCATTTAGTTGACACTCTCACACCCTATTTTAAGACCAGCTTTAATATTATCCTCCCAGTTCTACTTCTGCAGTGTGAGTGTTATGATCTTTATACTTTTAAAAATTTATTATAGCATAAGTAAGCTATGAACAGTAATTAAATTTGCATATGTGGTCATTCCAGTCACTCCTTATCATATGGTGAAATATTTTGTCACATTCTTGCTGTGCCTTGCAGTACTTATCTCAGCACTTCCATTGAAATATGTATTAACTTTTATGCTGCCTCTCTTCATCTAAGGCCTTTTTTGACTGCCACCTTTTCCATATGTTATAAAAAGGTAAAGCAGTCCCATTACAGGCCTGGGCAGGCCCAGAGGGTTCCAGGAAGTTAAGGTTCCCAGATTTCGTGACAACGGCACAGGATGGTGGTAAGGTTGTCAGCCTTACGCACCGGCCGCTTTTACCCCCAGGAAATACACCTGGTACTCATTTCTGTTCGAGGCTGAGTCGAGCCCAGGGCCATAGTGCGATCGGGAGGATTTTATGTCAATGAAAAATCCACCGACACCAGCGACCTTCTGATTTGTAGTACAGCACCTTAACCGCTGTGCTACCGCGGTCCCCTTTTCCATATGTTATACAAATCATAATTATGCATTTATGATAAATAGTGTTCTGTCACACTTATGAACTTTGTCAATAATACTGCTTATCACTGTCCTTACATTTCTCTGTCCATAAATGTAACAACATTGTCACCAATTTCTATAAAGTCACTATCTCAATAGAAACTTAATAAAGCTTGGCAACACTTGTCACATGGTAATTCCTTTTAAAAACCAAACAATTATCACCATTTGTCTGTTATGTTTTGAGAAACATACTAACTCGCTGTGATGTCAGTAGTCCTCCAGACTTATCAAAATGAAAAATGTCTTCAAACTTGGGGGGGAAAAAAAATTTGCTGTTGAAGGAAGACAGTAACAAATTTGATCCAGGCAAAACAAATGGAATTAGCTTAATCATGCATATTATATTCTGTGCTATATAAATAACTCTCATCTTCAGTTTGCTGGAAGTGATTATGGTCTATTTTTAAGGTACTGTAGCCTGAGGAAAACCATAAGCATATCAGAACAAAGACCTAGGGAGGACTGAATAACGGGTGTCACTGAAGTAACTATTACTTAAATTATCTCTTCATATGCAATAGCAATCACTCACAACTACAGCACCTGAATGACTCAAATACATGACGAATTAGTGCACTTTATCAGTGTCTACAGTAGTATATAAAGTAAGTCTGCACACTTTGTATAAAACATGTTTGTTTTCTATTTAAATATACAGTTGTGCATCATATGTACAGTGCATACCCAGCAGAAACCCACAACTTGGTTACGGTGCTTTTCAAAACACCCGGCATTTCAACAAATCAACGTGCAAATTTACAGAAGTCTGTTGCAGTTAGTCCTTACAAACAATAAGAGTGGAAAGATGTGCCTCCATTTGGTACACATTGACATGTACAGTTTTTTATTTGGCATTTACCATTGGCATTCATGTTCATATACTGCTCATATACAGCTACTGTTGCTAAGTCAGTCACACTACACTCTGCCGAACATCCAATTGTTTTTCCCTCCTGTTCTGATAATATTTACCATTCTGAGTAAGGTTTCAAATAAAAGTTTAGTATCTTAACAAGATGTATCTTTTACATCATACACAATTTTTGATCACTATAAGCAGTTCTGAGACAACTGTATTATCTATGATTTGAGTCCATCATGGTAAATCAGTATGAATCAAAACTGAAAGGTTCACAAATGTTCCATGTAGAATAACCCCCAGTACCAAATTTCACTGAAATCCTTGTGGTAGTTAATAGAGGTTAAACTATGAATAAGGAGTAACTCTCAACATCATGATGCATTTATGCCCTTCTTGAAAGAATGCATGAAAGTGAGATAACATGATGTTGCATCTGGTCGTCAGATACACCAAATTAACATACAAGAATATGTGAGTTTTATTTCCAACAAATGACAATACTAGATGGCTAAGAGGGCGTGCCTTTTTTAGATACAGCTGAAAGTGTTTGACTGTTCTCTGTAACGACCACTTTCAGCCGTACTTGTTGTCTGAATGCACTCTGCAATTCTTGCTCTGACTCAAAAGCTATTGCCCGGATCCTTCGTCCATGAGACCCCACTACCAGCCTCTGAATTCGCAGTGATGGGCATATCACAAGGACCACTGCTGATATGGTTCCTGTAATTCAGTCAGATTAAGACAAACTTGAAGAAACTTTACAACTAAGAAGCAAAGATGCAGTCACTGTACTAGCCACACTTTTTATCACAGTACTATCAAAATCATCTCAATTAAATGAGTTGATAGGCATTGATTCCTCCATTTGTGTGTTTTTACAATACCACATTTATCTTCTCAAGATAAAGATGGACACAGGGGTGGGTATAAAAAATGTGAGATACTTTTATTGAGTAGAGTACAAAATTAAATCCACACCCACCCCATGAAATCTGTTCAACTTAAACTTAAGTGCTACTCTTGCCTAAAAATGAACTGGAATATCTTTACAGGACATATGAGGTGTAAGTATGCAGGTTTCAGACATAGCAGATGAGAGGTTTTCTTTGCCCCTAATCAAGTAGCTTGACCCTAAAGATGAAAGCACCATGCTCCTTCATAACTGTTTACCAGTCAACAATGCGTAACATTCCAGAAGGCTTGAACCTTCATCAAGTAGCACAAGTTGAAGTTCAACTAACGTCTCTGTATCCTTCTGTTTTGGCAAATCTTCGATTTATCCTTCACTATCATATATTTGTGCATTCCTGCTTCAAGAATGTATAATATTGGTCGCAAGAAATCATAATATAGTAGTACAAAACTAGAAACCAGGTTTTCTAGTTATGTAGTTCTCTCAGGTACTTCCCACATTAACCCGTTCCAGTAGTTTAACAAACAAAGCCATTAGGGTTCTTTTTCTTGTTTATATTTATATTCTTTTGTTTTTGTTACTTGAAATATTCACAATCAAAAGTAGGATGTATTATTCCATTTACTGTAATCAAGGAGTTGTTAATAACACAAACAGGTTAGGAATGATGATTACAAATTATGACAGAATAGGAAATGGAATTTTTCTCATTATTATTCAGCCACAGTTTTCTTAACTTCAATTTAACCTTTAAAATTAGGTTCTGAAAAGCAGCATTCACATACTGTACACAAACCCTACATACAATAAGGGCACAAATTTTTGGATAAAATATTAATACATTCTGAAACTGAATATATAGGGAAGCCTCAGTTATGAGTCATAAATTGAAATAAGGTTCTCATATTGATTAGGGCCAGATTCATAAACATTTTATGATTCAAAAGCAAAGGAAAACTTAGAGCAAATTGCATATTTCAAAATGGAATTAACTGATACAGTGCTCACTTACAAAATTAACAAGCTTATAAAATTTAATTGTAATCCAAGGTGTTCATGCAACTGTTGTGTTGGTAGGACATAAATATAACATGCTTATACATACCATCTGCCCCAATATCAAAATATTCGATAGCTGTGTCAAGATTATAGGGAATCTCCTGTGGTAAATGGTCCAGTAGCTTGGAGCGTACAGTGTTTACTATTACAGTCTCCGAAGGCTGATCTGTGAATTCGGACACTGGGTACAGCCACGGTGAGGGTTCAGATATATGCAGCAAATAGTCCTACAGTCACACCATAACATACCTTGATCATAGCTGAAAACTTACGATATTGTAATTATGGTACCTTTAATTGAAAATAGTAACATGCATGAGATAAGAACCAAATACACTAAAACCCCTAACCATCGTCTGTGAAGGGACTGAGGAGGGTGGGGAGATAAATGCTGGGAAGTGACAGTTGTGGTAAGGTTTTAAAGGTGTCAGGTTTATAGAGACCACAATAAATGAATGATACTTGTGAAAAAATGGACGTATAGGGGAATGATGGATACATATTTCACTGCAAGATGTCAGCTTTATAGGAACCACAATAAATGAAAGATACCTGTGCAAAAACAGATTCATAGGGGAAGGGGGGGGGGGGGGGGGCCGGGGTTTTCCCGCAAACCCGGCATCTAGATGCCCCCAAAAAGATACAGCAAAACGAGCTTCATTTTT
>Ga0131853_10005900_pt1 | contig 22116 bp, 11 predicted proteins | sample TergutLab28metaG_FD_92764 | JGI IMG/M metagenome (GOLD analysis project Ga0131853, IMG submission 92764) | Labiotermes labralis P1 segment gut microbial communities from Petit-Saut dam, French Guiana - Lab288 P1 (version 2) (version 2) | ecosystem: Host-associated > Arthropoda: Insects >... | reverse complement strand
CAATATACACCTCATCGACATCTTCAATGCTTCCGGCACATAACCTTTCTTTTCGAACTCACATCCTCTCACACAATTTTTAATTCTCAGTGATTTGCGTCTTTTCACGGAGCCGTTAGTGCTAAGCCACTTGTTACTGCACCTGTAGCAACGAATGGTTGCGAAAAGTGTGCATGTTAGTATGTCATATATGTCCCTGTTTACACACATACAACATTTTCTGGGGTTGAGTGGTCAGCATCACACCCAGACTATTTTAACCCCAGCAAAGAATTCCGCTATGCCGTGTCATAACTCTAGTTAGTCCAGTACCGGAAGTTAGCAAATTAACTTAATGGGGCAAAACCCTTCTTGAGAAGCTACTTGTTTCTCAGCTAGTCAAGAAATTCCCCGCATGTAATGGATCCAGAATGCTCACTGCGGTGTTCAAGCGAGTCCGTCACTTATCCGGAGCCAAAATATTCCAGTCAATGATGTTCATTCAAATGTTTATGATTCGTTTTAATGTTATCCTTCTATCTATGGCTAGGTCTTCCAAGTGGATTCTGTCCTTTTCCCACCAAAACCCTGTATGCACTTGTCTTCCTACCAAACATGCCACATGCTGCGCCCGTCCTTTCACTTGCTTACCCGAATAATATTTGTTGAGGGGAGACGTGCCATTCAAGAATTGAAGTGATTGTTAACAATTCAAGTGCGCGAGATTTGAGCTTATCACAGCGCTTGCTGAAGACCGAAGTCTTCTGCGATGTGACACCTTGTCATTAGGCGAGCAGCTGACGTTTGAAAGGATCTTAATGCTGTCAATAACAAACGTCACATGCTGGAGCTGTTACGTCACGCACATATTTGCTAACTTGCTTGTTTCACCATTAATGTTTCTTGTTCTTCAGCTTAGTGTCATCCAGATGATTACAGTATAAAAGCATCACTGCCGTCAACACTGAAAATTGAAGGTTATAGTATTTCGATACACTTTGTACGTGGATTTTATACAATATTGTGTTAGTATTTGTGCAACATTAGTATGTAGCGATTTTTAGATAGGTGCTTTGACGAATCGGGTTGAATATTAGACACTAAAATTACGGAGCCTCAGTAGTAAAATGCTTACGTCTCCTGAGTGATATTCCTGTCGTGCAGCACATTCCTGTATTCGCAATCGGAAATTAACCACAACTCCGCAGCAAACATTTATCAGTGGCTCTAATTTCGACGCTGACGTGTTGTTCCTTCTTCCCTTAACGTGCCACAAAAGAATGTGATGATGTTCAGTAACGCATTTGTAACTAACGTACTGCAGTATGGAAGACAAGTTTCTGTTAATTTGCAATCACTATTACTGGGATGCATTGCATGCCGGGGAGACCACTTAAGAGACGTAACTTTAATAAGTAAAAGGCGCATATTAAATGGAATTTGCTGCTGATGATAAGTAATTTTTGGTGTGTTTTTTATTTTCAAGCCAATTCAGCAGAACAGCGATCTGAAAATCATCACCTTCTATTGCTGCATAACCAGCAGATTTCAGAAGCTGACGGTAGCAACAGATAGACAGGTGGTGACTGGTCAAAGGCATTGGCTGTTTGTACCTCTTTGTCCTCGTTATTCAAAAACGCAGAGTCGCAGAACACCCAGAGTACCGGCAGTCATATTTTGTTGTGCGCAAACTGGGCCCATCACGTGCTGACCGTGCTTGAAAAGCTCGTCTCTTTCTCCCGTCTGTATCACTGCCAGTGCGTGCGTGATCTTGGCCACTTTCGGCTAAGGTGTGTGGAAAGCATGTAGCTGTGCCTGTCACTGGATGGTGGGCTGGAATTAATTTCTTTGTGCGACTGGCAGCTCTCACAACAGAGTGGGTACTGAGGCCCTCTCCGTGGTGCACATGCACAGTACGAGTTGAGATAGCGTCTAGCTTCAATTGCAGGAGTTATATGGGAACATAATTTATTAGTTTTGATGAGGTAAGGACCTGGAAGGTGATCGTAGCCTGTTTAAAGATTCTATCATAACATTTGTCTGGAAATCCTGAGGAAAGCCGAGAAACGTTTGATTCAGTATAGCCAGTAGTCTAGGCTAAATTCGAAATCATTATTCAGAATACAAGTTTGTATATTATAGCTGTGCGGAATTGCCCTTTATAATGTTCGTTTTTTACTTTTATTGTAGAACATTAAATACATAGGGTTAAAGTGTTTATTTTATTAAGGTTTGTCTGAAGTACTTCTTAATTCCAACTTATACCTTCTCCTCATTAGCCTTACTTGAAAGCTTTGGTAATTCATCATTCCGCGTGGCATTTATTTAAAAGCCCTTCCCAGTGGCCACATGATCTAAGGCGAGGACCTAAGGCCGCTCGCTTGCTTGGACCGCGGGTTCAAATCCCGCTGGCAACATGGATGTTTGTCTCGTGTGTTGGTGTTGTCAGGTGGTGTGTCCAATGAGTGTGATCGCGAAGCCCCGTAAGGGGAGGCCGTGACACGGAATCGGGTCGCAGAGCCACAGGCCAAAAGAAAAAAATTAATTACAATGCACATCCGTGCAATTACACAGCTTAAGCCGTTTAGCACAATTAAACATTTTTATGTGTTTAATTTGTCTTCACGCCACTAGGATCTGTAAGGTAGTGCAGTATCTGAAGAAGGTTTAATGGACTGTTCATAATACGCGCGTTTTTACATATAAGGCCTGCATAAACCGACATTTAGGGACGGAATCACCCTCGGAGAAATTTGTAATTTTATAGAAAACGCGTGTTGCTTTGCGTGCTGTACTAAGACGTCGAAGTACCCTTTTAGAAATTAACACATTTAAAATTTCGGTATTTCATAACATCAAAAAATTTATGAGATTTCATATTAGAATTGTCTGATTTCAGGGGTTTTCAGAGTTGAAGAGTAAAGTATCCTGGGTTGTCATGTCGAATGGACTCGTAAATAGTTACGTTATGAAGGGCCGCATTGCTTTCGAAACGTCGGCAATTAACAGTAGACACGGCGCAACGTTTTTCGGAAATTCAGTCCCGAATATATTACGTTGTTGCTTGGCATAGTAAAAAGTTTTGTTTATTCGTGAGTATGAAAAGAAGGTCATTAAGGCCATTAAAATTTTAGAATTATTTCTCTCTTGATTATTAAGAGGGAAAAGTGTACGAATAACCTTGACAGTTTTAATTGGTTATTCCTTCTTATTCCCCTTTTCCCATTACCTCTCATTTTCAAATTTCGGTAAATTTCAGTGATCAGTTACAAGCATCCAAGCATGCAACCACAGCAGATGAACTGACTTTAACAGAGTCCCATTAATTTACGCTTGCGCTAGTTTGATCGCTTCATGAACTATTGCCTCGTAAACATGAAACTCACCCAAAAATTAATATTTCTTCTTCTCCCTCATTTCCCTTCCTGTCACTCTTTTTCATCTGGTCTGGCTGCGTGCATTAAAACCTTCAAATGGATTCCACAAATAATTTCCCTTCTTAAAGGAAGACGAATGAAAGCAATCACAAACGGCGCAGGCTTTTCTGTAGGGCTGGGTTTAAAATATTTGAGCTCTAATTTCTCATTCTCCCTAAGACTTTATGGCATGCTGCCAAAGAAAAGGGATACCTTGAACTGCTCTTTCTATGGCGACCTGCTCGAAAACTGTGCTGTATTTACTAGATTAGCTCCATATTCTGGAGGCCTTAGGCGTTAATCTGTGCCAAAATATCAGTTGATTGAAATTTCGTATGGTGGTTCTCTTCGGTATCGTGTGATAGTATCTTTAAAAGGGCGGGATCCGTTCCTTATGCTTCAAAACTCATCAAATATCATTACGTTTTCTCACTGGACGCTCTATAAATTGTACAGTAGACATAGCGCCATAAACGTAAGAAAACTCTGTCATTTTGTTTATCTTAAACGTAACATCTTCTAATGAAAATAAATTGTAACCAACACATTGCTCTTCATTGTTGTTCCAACCTATTTACTGTATTTATTCGTCGTTTAAATTGTTCCTAGTATATTTCTTCTCATTTTCCATTCCAGTTATTCGAAGTAGTTGTTTACATTATTCAGAATATTACTCCTTCCCCACTTCTGTTTACTTATTTCCTTTCCACTTGAGGTAAATATAACTGACCATGGGCCGCAGTACAATTCGCGGAGAGGTTTGTTAGGATGTGAATAAAAATCGCAACGTTTGGAAATGTACGCAGCTTATGTAAATAACACAGGAGTTGTAATTACTGGTTTGATTGGAATATTTCGCGCCTTACTGAACGAAATCAATGTAAGTATTGGCACTTATTTGATGTTTATCAATGCGCAGCATTTTTCAGTCGTGGCTGGCGCCGATTGCGGATGGCCTTCGTGATACGAACAATGAGACAGTGAACTCCGTTGTCTTTTTTTTCGGCTAAATAGTGGCGTTGTGAACGTGCTAATAAACCCCGCCGAGGATCTGGGTCACATGGTGTTGAATGAATGAATGGTTTAACCATAAATTCATTTAAGGCAACGGCCCCTTGCTTAGCAGGGATAGCTCGAGAAGACCTCGTCAGGGGAGTTAGTCCTGGAGAGGCGGATATTCCGCTTCTTGTTGAAATCTCACCACGATGACCGGATTCGTGCATTGCGTCTCCGCTGTCCGTCAGTCGTCTTCTAGAAGACATCCCACCATCTGATCTTCGGTCCTCCAAGATTCCTCTTCCCGATCCTTGGGCACCACATTGCAGCAGCGTAGGCCCATTTCGAGAGGTTAATTCTTGCTACATGTCCTCCCCATCTCCACTTCAGCATCTGCGCCCATGCAACTGTTTTTTTTATGCCGATCATTTTTCTAACTTAGATGTTTCGAACCTTCATATTGTATTAACTACAGCTAATCAATTTTGTTTCCCCGCCCCCTCGCAATTTACGGGTTGTCGAACCAAATGGCCACCAGCCAATCGGAAAACCCAACTCAGAATTTAAGCTGAAGGCAACATCGGCTACAGCGACGTCCAAGTGCGTGTGAGGACATAATATGAGCTAGTCACTTGACTAGTGAACATAACTCGGTGGTCTCGGCACCCAACCAGGTATTCGACATTTGACAGCCGACAAGCGAACGTAGCACCCGGTCCTTGGTCATTTGACGAGTGAGCATACCCACATCACTTTGTGTGTGGCTTCCGAAACTAAACCTAACATTTTGAGATAAGATTTCGAGGAGTTTACATAAGATTCTAGTTTTGATGGGCGAGAAAATATTAAGCCACTCAAAATTTAAAAATAACGACTTATCATAAGCTTACCGCGACGTGGTTTCATCCTAATTATTTGTAAGTGCTGCGACGTAACACTTTTCGTACAGACAACCGTCACCAACAGTGCGGCAAATGTGAACGAACCAATATTTTACCCCGAAATATGACTACGTCATTGTTTGGTCCTGTACCATCAACGCCCAAGAGTCTCAACAGTCGATAGTTCTCGGGTTTTGCTCCCAAATAATCCCTAACATAAATGTTATGTTTCTTACTTGACGTGGCCTGTCATAGCTAGCACGGAGCTCAGCAGCTCAGCAGCTAAGTACCTTATCGCTCTTTTTGCAGTGCCGTGGCCAAGACGCCTCTTCCAGTCCTTGAAGGAAACGTAGAGATAATGCAGTTTGGCTCAAGAAGAAAAATCTTTCACAGAGCATCGATCGGCAGGTTACTTAATGACTGGTAGCGAAGTGATGATAATGACGTGAAGGAGAACAGAAACCACCGAGTGAGTGATGAGGAGTCAGAGGAACTTGGCAAAACATGGAGAGATAAGCTACAAGTCTGCCTTCTGCTCTTTATTCTGTATAGAAGCTACTATGTCTGATTCGGAGTTCCCTTGGCGGTTTATCCCTAATGTTGATTCTGGTTTTGGGTTTTTGCACCTCGTAGCAGTGGGCTGTGTTACCGACTTGTCGCTTTTATCTTTTTCATCAAGAAGAACAATGACAGAATGCTTTTAGGGTATACAGGCCAGTTTTTCTCCTGAACACAGAGTGTAGGAAAGGGGCTATGACCCTTTCGGGGAGAGAACATGTTTGTATAGTCAGGTGAACCGCAGACCAAGGGAAGGGGGACCGCCTACCAATACTAGCTCTTGTTACTAACTTCTACATTGAAGATGGCGATAGCGCGTTCCTACGAAACATTGACAACGCCACCAAATGACAGAAGGTGCAAAAAACCCTAAGTAGGATCAAGGTTAAATACTACGTCGTCTATCGACAAGAAAGTAAAAATATTTTTAGACACTATGCCATATATCGATCACTTTATGGGACAAAATGTAGGTCTGTTTGTGGCTCCTGTCCAGGTGAGAGCTTCGAACTATTATAATGGATCTTATTTCCTCTCCACCGCTTTTGTCTAATTTGTCTCATATTAGTGGCTTTTCATAACACTATTTTACATTACTTTATTCGGTTGTTCATATTTAATACTTTGAAATGGGTGTTTTAACAAGTGTGATATAGCTGTATGGATATGAAGTATCTGGCTTAGTGCGGACCCTAGTGGTAGCCTTTTGTGAATGCGGTACTGAATCTTCGTGTTCCATGGGAGAGAGGGAATTTCTAGACCAGATAAGGGGCTATTAGTTTCTCGAACAAGAAACGAGTCCCTTTTGAGTTATCTGTCCGTACATAACCTTATACTGAGAATCATGATTCGCTTTTCCTTATTTTCGATCCACAGTCTACTAAAATACTGCGACCTCGCATACTTCTGTTTCGATTCACAAGAATAAAATTAATTTTTTAGAACAGTTACGCAAGTACCGTCCAATAAATTTTTCTCTTTATACGTTGTGTCAGTTTGGACAGTATCCATACCCATTTTTTTGATTTCAGTAATGAAGTAGCCAAGCACTGGCAAGAAAATTGCACAAGTGGGACAACTAATGATGTTTAGGAAAACGTAGAACTGGAACAAAAGCGTGGTTTGGGCTTGTAGGATATTGCTCTTCAGTTTCTTTGTTGTGCTATCCAATTTCTCTACATTTTTCTTTTGAACACTAAGATTCACAATATTAATCCCAATGTGTACGCGAAATGACTTCTTCGGGCACATATAATATTTTACCAATTCCAGGAACTCTGCTGTTGAGACAGGAAAACCTTACATATTTCCCATAATTTATAGGGAAAGTTGTGATTATGGTAATATATCTGCGTGTCTGCTCTCTGTAACGCACTTGAAAGTAGTTAAGGCAACCGGAAGCTTGGCATGAACATCATGAAACTAGCCGACAAATTGGTTTCCTTCTTATATTCTGATCATGCAAATTTCTGAGGTGGGAGTGATATCAGCGATTATAGGATAATTGATCTTCGAGGAATAAATACATTTCGTGAATCAGGTTTTTGTTACATTTTAATGTAGCACAACAACATGGCTTCCTCGCGAGATTATTGGCTTCTTGAGCTTTAGGTTTATTGGAGACAACTGAAGAAAAATTGAGCTTGGCTTACGAGTTAACTAACTAAACAGCGGAGCGTGGCATGTGAGATAAGTAATTACACAATGGAGCCTTGGCATGTGGGATAAATAATGAAACAGTGGAGCCTGACTTGTGAGGTAACCAATGAAACAATGGAGTCTGGCATGTGAAATAACTAACGAAACAAAGGACCCTGGTGTTACAGTTAAGTACTGAAACAAATGAATCTGCGATGTGAGATAACTAATGGTACAGTACAGCCTGGCATTTGAGGTAAATAATGAAACAGTGGAGCCTGCGATGTGAAATAATCAGTGGAACAATGCAGCCCGGCATGCGAGATAACTAATTATAAAACGGAGCCTGGCGTGTGAGATAACCAACGAAACAATACAGAATGGCATGTCATATTCTGTATGGAGATGGATCATTCAGTTATTAAATTACGTAATTTTTAATCTCATAATCTTGTGCCTGTGCTAGATTTATTTTATAGAATGGAGTCTTTGATGCGAAGTCGTGTCTTTTGTGTTCTCGTTTCCAAGTGAACAGTCCAGATCTTTATCACTAATCGTTTTCAATGGTATATAAATCATACTTCATGCAGTACAATACAAATATTATCAGAGCTCGAATTATATAAATAATAGTGAAAACAAAAGTCTGTTTACACGTGGTGATCTGTCATATACCTGCAGCACACAGAACGGGTTCATTAAAACGCGGCTAATATGATTGGTGCGCGATGACGTTGGAAATTGCGTTGCCATGGTGATCCCCTATTGTAGACCTCTATATTGCATACTGGGGTTGTAAGGTTATTTTCATTGTATAGTTTCGCATTTTTTGCATAAATAAGAGCACGTCTTTTATTTCTCCCCGACATCATGGCAACGCTAGCTGTGGAATAAATGTCGAACATCTCCGTCGGTGCTTTGTCCATTAGCAACTTAAATTAGCTTACAGAATTTTACAGAGTGATGTTTCATTCATCAAACCCTTTAACTCAGTCACGTAATAAATATGTGCAACGTACAGTTAAAAATTCAGTACTCTGTGCCAGGTATTGTGTCGCAGCGGAATGAAGAAATTGTGTAATGAGCATGCATGTTTTCTGCAGAGGCTGAAAACGCCTCTTGCTGTGTTGTCTCTAATAAATTAGGTCTACCAGTTGTGCAGCAGTTAGTGTATAAATGTCAGTCTCTCCTGTAAGCGAAGTTATTGAGAGAGGGTAGTAGTACAGACACACTCATTCTTAACCTCGTCGCTAGACCGATATAGATGGTCAGTTTTACGCCCTGGTGCTTTTGCCCGAGGTGAAAACCCCCGATAACCGTCGAGTAAGAGACTGCGTGGTCCCCACAGCTGGCCTGCTTGAACCATTTGGAAAAAGTGGAAAAACCCATACTCCTTCCGGAAAAAAAATCCCGAATCGCCAGTCCATAGCCTAGTTGGGTTGTCGAATATCGTTAATGTAAGCAACTGTTTCTTGAAAGATGTCCCTGTAAGAAAAGGCCGCGTAGGTTGGAATCTGTTGACAGATTCAGTGACTAAAGTCCTTCAGTGTCTTACAACATGTGAAATTGATTGTGGGCTGGGAGAACTAGGTGGAAGGACAGGCATAGAGTGGGAAGAAGAGGAAGGGAGAGGAAAATGAGAGGGAAGAAGAAAACGAAAGAAAAAAATTGGAGAATTATGACGGAAGGCAGGAAGAAGGGGGAAAAAGAATAAATAAAGGGCGAAAAATAAGAAACTATGGAGAATGGAAGAAAGGAAAGGAAAAAAGAAAGAAAAAGAAGATATGTTAGAAACAAGGAAAAACGAGCAAGAAAATATTCGAATCCTCTGAGTACGCCATTACAAGCGCAGTGTATGTGACGACAGCGGACGCCCACACGCACTGCGTGCCGTGAATGAGCGTAGACGGTAGAGCAGGCGTGGTGATAAAGATAAGGTTTACTGATACAGCCGCTGATGTGTCATTGCCACATATTTGCAACTAAGACGCCTAACATTATATACTACTTCTCTGTCAAATCTACCCTGCCGGTTATCTAAATGCCTACGCTAGGCGTTTTTCGTAAGAGGCAACCGGAAGTACTGTTGGTGGGATGAAAGACTTGAGACAGATTTAAAGGAGTTTTCAAACGGTGAAATGGAGTCGATCTTCAATGATGAAAACATATGGCTGAAGAAATAAGTTATGTACGAAGTTTTCAAGACTTTTCTTCAGCCCTCATTGTTCCCACAATCTCGTAATATGCTGTGACCTGCAAAATGGTACTTGTCCCTAAAGACGTGGACGGATACATTATGTGGAACGGTAGTAGCCCAACCCGACACAGCACGGTACATCCTATCCCCCAAGAAATTAAATTAGAATGAATTACTTTATTCGTGACGTCGGTTTTAGTGACAACCGGTCTCCTTAATTGAGTTTAAAAGCATCTTCAACGATCCTAATACATCAAGGAAGTTATTCTAGAAATTCGCACATTCACAATTTATTCATTCTACTACGTGTTTGAAGTTAGCCCCGCTCTCTTACTCAGCTATGCAGGAAGAAGGAAGCCTGACGAACCCAACACAGCGCCCTACATTTTCTCTTGCATCCTATACGCCTAAAAAATTTAAAAAAATCCCTAAATTAGGCGGTTTTAAGAAACTGTAACAATGGACTTTTTCAAATAATGTTCTTACACCTCTCGCCTGATGATTAGAGTTGAGACAATTCCCGAAAAATTGCATGTGCAAAATATACTTCAGACAACGTGCAGTGTCGTTACAAATTATTGGTATATAACGAAACAGATACTGACTACGGGCTGGACGGTCCGGGATCGAATCCCGATGGGGACGAGATTTTCCGCCCGTTCAGACCGGCCCTGGGGGCCACCCAGCCTCCTGTAAAGTGGGTACCGGGTCTTTCCCGGGGTTAAAGTGCGGTCGGGGCGTGCTGCTGACAAGACTCCCTTCTAGTGCCACGGTAATGGAAGAGTAGAGCTATACCTATACCCACCCTCTGGGCCACACCGGGCCTGTAACGGGTTCACTTTACCTTTGTAATGAAACAAATACTGTCACAAACATTTATAGGGTCGATCTTTGCCTCCAGTAAAGTAAGCAATGCCAACTTCCAAATCCTTCTGAATTCACCGTTCCTAGTCAGGTTACTATTTGAGTTTACATTAAGCAGTCGTATATACACTCTTCCAGTAACAGACAACCATTTCTTTAACGCTCATACATCTTACACTCAGAGGAACAGGCCAGCATTGCTACAAATTTCTCTGACATAACGGTTTTATGTCAGTAACTAAGGATTTCATTGACACCGTATTTCGTACTGATACGGATTTGTGTCCTGGTTTCAGATTTCTTTAACTCATCTGTTGAATTCAGTTTGAGAGACTAAGTACTGCTTTGTTTGTGTTTAACAGATTTTATAAGTAGCCTATATGCGATCTGAAATATAAAATAAGAATAAAGTATAATTTGAATAGTAAAAAAGTGTAAAGTGCACCCTTGTAAGGCACTGACGCTCTGTACAGGCCGTACCGCCCATAGGGGGAGTAAGAGGTATAGCTGTACTCTTTCTTGACCACGGCACTAGAAGGAGTTGAGGGGTTAGCGTCACGGCCCGGCCGCTGTTTACCCCGGGAAAGATCCTGTACCCATTATACTGGAGGTTGGGTGGGCCCCAGGGCCGGTCTGGACAGGTGTGGAAAATCTCGCCCCTACCGGGATTCGATTCCCGGACCGTCCAGCCCGTAGCTCAGTCGCTATACCAACTGAGCTACCCGGCCCACAATTTATATAGTACTTTTATCAAAAACTTTTAAGTAGCTCCAGTAAACGGCATTTGGTCTTCAGATTTGCATATTATTTTGACTTGCACCGCACAACTGTCATACTTACACTTTGTCTGTTCCTAATAACAAAGTGCAAAACGTCTAAAATATGTCGATAAGGGAATTACTGCGGGTTTTCTATACTTTAAAACAAGTAAGAGAAATTTTATTTGAACAAGAAGTTACATGACCGCAATAAGTTGAACCCACATTTATATCGAACAGTCTTCTCCATTTTATGTCACGATTCATTGATGTGATCTGATCCCTGGAAATAACTTTGAAACTTCTTTTACATGCATTTTAAAGCATGGCGGGGAACAAGTTCGAGGTCAGAGCTGTTAGTTTTGACCATTACGGGTTTTGTTAAGGTCTGTGAAGGGCAGGAAATGAGGTCGCATTAGAATCGAGCGACTGTAGGGCAACAGTGACCCAATTCTTTGATCACGTACGAACAACCTTCTACATTTGACTCATCCCTTTCCTGCATCTGCGGAAATAATGTTCATTTATTTAAAAAAAAATGGAGTCCGACCCTGGCGACGTGGTTACTGCTAGGTATATGCCACTGCTTACATTTAATAATTTTACACAAATCACCAAATACTTTAAAGCTTGGGTCTCCAACTTTTATATGGCAGAGGACCACACCCTTTTTTGTGGGCTGGCTCGCGGGCCGCACATGAAAAAATAACAATAAGTGGCATACATTACTGCCTAAATTTTTGCGCAATTTTTGTGATATATACACATTTTACAAATTTGGGCGCGAACCGCATAAGACATACGGCCAGCGGGCCGCGGGTTGGAGACCAACGCCTTAAGTCTTCTCAGTATTTTATTAAACATTATGAATGACCAGTTTCAGAATGAGTTATGTTGTGTTACATGCTCCATCCACAAACGTTCAATCTCAGCTCGTAGATCACAGAGAAAAGAGACTCCCCTCTATGATATGCTGGATGTTCAACTGTTTCATCTACATCAGCTTGTACGTAACAGGGAACCACTGTGTTATTCACTGACTCACAGTAACCACGTCCCTATCCTATGTAGAGTTGTCGTGGTTTTCACGCGCTACTCCACGTCAACTTTCACCCAGTGTTCCTTTGTTCTTAGATCAAATCAACCGTTAATTACACATGTCGGACTGCTGCCATCTGGTTGCATTATGTTACATTGCGTACTGAATGCTCAATTGTTTTTAGTCCCATTTTGTACCACACAGCGAAGAGAATCTTTTGGATTATATGATTCATATTCAGATGTTTCTTCGGCCTCAGCACGTATCTCAGAGAACCAGGGTGTGACTCACTCAGAACAAGAGTATTGTGCGTGTGCTATGTATAAGGCAAACAGGGAAATGATTGAAGAAAGGGATAAAATATAACATGTCTCAGTCGAGGCCGTCTGACCCCCTAAGAACAATCCTTTACTATCTTCTATACCCAAAACTGACACGAAACAATGAATCAGTGCAAGGAAATGGACGATGCTAGCGGGGTAAAATGTCCTCTCTGTCGTATTAAAAATAAACCGGTACATTTGTGTTTCGTTTTCACGAGTTTCAAAATGAGCAAGTTCATTGTGTTCGAAGCTATTTATGTATACTGATATTTGTTATTGAGAGCTTGCAAAGTACTGGGCATTTCGAATGTAATTTAATTTGACCCTGTGTAAAACGTAACCATAAACTCAGCATTCACCACATCAAAATTCATTACTTTGCTGTATATTCTGACAGTCCTGTATGAAACTGAAATAGCACGATGAACAAACTGCTGAACTGATATTGCAGTTGAATATTCGACATTCTTATCATTGCTGGGGGGTGGAGTATCCTGATCGATATATTTCTTAGTGTTTCTGTGTACCTTCATGAAAATCATGGAAATAAATACCAAATCAGGTAAAAATTAAATATTTGTTTCCCAGGTTTTTGACTGCTTCACATGTTAACCATCGAGTTTGATTGCATATAATCTATACAGTTAAATGAAGAAGTTTGAAAGAGGCCATCCCGTTGTGTATTATCAAATTTGTGTTATATATTATGCACCGTCAATACACAACATGGATCAAACAAGATGCAATAATTACAATTAGGTAATATTTGGCTACATGTTTCGGCCGTGACCGACCATCTTCAAGCCAACTAAGAACAACAATTAGTTGGCCTGAAGATGGCCGGTCACGGCCGAAACATGTAGCCAAATATCACCTAATTGTAATTATTGAATCTTGTTTGATGCATGTTGTGTATTGACGGTGCATAATATATTATACATAAATGAAGAAAGCCTAAGGTATAAAAAAATTGTGGACAAAATTGCGAAATCGAAGATGTTTAATACAAGTTTCGACCAGAGTTTTGACAGTCCACGACTCAAGCATGAGTATTAAATTACGCCTGCTCTTTCAAATAACTCTTTTCTAAATATGTATGGCGCAAAGTTTAAATACGACGGATAAGTTGTCCCGAAACGTCGGTAAAGTATTATCACTATACGCTGCGTAATATTCCAGAAAAGCGCGTATTTTATGAGTATTATACGTACAGTTTACAAGCTACTACCTATACTGATTTCCAAACTGGTTACTGACATATTTAAAATATTGTGCAAGGAAAGTTAGAGGCTTCTCCATAGGTTTAAAATTAAATATGTTTTATGTTAAATTACATTTTGTCCTTAAAATTACTTTGCTTTAGATGATATTAGAATGACCAATTGTGGCAATGATGATGATGGTGACGAGGATTATTTATTTCTGCAGTGTATTTTATGATGCTGTCAGTGTCTCAGGTATGTAGCATCGATAGTGGGATGAGGTTGAATAGGAAAATATTTGGAACGAATAGGTCGTGGCCTCTTCAAGGTATTCTCCTTCGTTTGCCTGGATGGGCTGAAGAAAACCACAAAATGCTTGACACGCTAACCAGTGTATGGTCTGAGAGCCGACATGGACACCTTTCAAATATGTCTAAATGGCCCCGACAGTGATGATAATGGCGATGATACTGATAATAATTACCACAAGAACCTAAAAAATCATACAATTCATTCATTAAATTTATTGGCAACGTAAATTAAGTTAATTACGTGACTAAGAAACTGGCTGGACCTCAGTTGAATTTAGTTTTGATACTCGTCAAGAAGAAGAAGACGAACTTTCTTTCTTCTTTCAAGGGTCAAGACCGGCCCTAGGGCCCACCCTTCTTCGTTTTCAATGCATACAGAAGTGTCTGTTTTTAAAGTTGTGAATGAATTATGCTATACACGTACTAACTCCGCTACCCACAAATGCCTTCATGGCTTACAATGGACAAATTTTCATTTTACAGGGAAGTACTGCAAAAAGCTACAAACAAAAAAAAGCACATACTACTACTACTACTACTAATAATAATAATAATATGCCTACGTGTTCAACTAATCGTGTACTACTTCAAATATGGAAGATTCTTACGTGACCGTTCCGTGTCGGAGACATTATTTTGATACCATCTCATAAGTTTCATTCCTTAATTACTATAAAACAGGTTTTAACCAAATGTAATATTACAATTAAGTAATGTAATATATTTAAACTCACCAGTAAATTATGGAGCTGTTCATAAATTTCCCATCGTTGATGACAAGACGTGTTATATTGTCTTTGTTAAGTACTTATGGTCCGCGGCGTCTAGAAATTATGTGGTAAAGCAAGAAGAAGCACACAACACATCTTTTGAAAGGAACAGAAGCACAGCGCCCTACTAAAGCACTTCGAATCCGCAGCTATTTAAATTACGTCCAGATAATTCATAGAGCAATATCTGGTCTACTAAAAGTACGTTACTTGTCTTCTGAAAGTAGTTTTGTACTTGATAGTTACAGTTATGCCGTAAAGAACCAGAATTTAACGATATATTGAGATAGTATCCTTCATAACTCGATGATATGTGAATTGTGCTTAAGTGAATATAAAATTTAAAAAATACAATTTTTATTAGATGATTAAATTTGTGTCAAATTCGATGCGGCGATGACAGCCAATCAGTAAAACTCTGAAGATAATACACGGATATATTATTTTTCACAGCTGCATTTATTTCCTTTTCTCCCGTCACTTATCACAGTGTGAAAATCACAAAATGACAAACGCCTTCACAAAATATCTCGCACTTCTGATTATACGCGATTCTTTTCTTCTTTACTTTCGTCTTTTATTGCTTGTTGAGATGAAAAACCACTCAAAGTGTGGCTCAGAGCTGAATGGCGCTGCAGACGGCGTGGGGAAGGTAACGCAGGGACTCTACGTCGCTTGTAGCGATTTGTGTATCCAACTACTTGAAAAACCCGACTTGACTGAACGCAACAAACCCGGCGAAGTGAACTACACAGGGCGAGCTTCCCGATCGTCCCACAGACGACTGAAATGTGACGTCATAAACGCTGGCTGTCGCTGTCGTCGTCGTTGCCTCCCTTTTTCCCACTCTGTCTCTCGCTTCTCTCTTTCTCACTAACTCTCTCTCTCTCTCTCACTCCAGCACAGGTTCGATCGTACACCAGAGGAAAATCTAGGAAGAACAGTATGGGATGAGAAAGAACACCCCTTTCCACACGTTACCGTGAAGGAGAGAGAAAGATGAAAAACCAGGGTTACCAACATCACGGATATTCAACGCAAAATCCGCTAAATCACTAACAGCCCACGCTTGACGTTTAATGAATGACAGCGAACGAAGTAAGGAATGAAGAATGTAGCTTATTGATATATCGTGTTGTAAGGTAAACGTGGAGTAATTTTTTTTGCAGCAAATGATAGGAATTGAGCGTAGAGGAAACGCGCAAGGTGTAAAGGAATGTATTAAAATTTTTCGCCTAACACTGTGCAAGGTAATTAAAGCATGGACCTTTTATGATATAAAGCGTACGGATCTATAACATGTAAGGGCGAAAGTGAAAATTTGTACAGTGGAAGACAGTTTGCAAAACTGATATGTAAAAAGGGGTAGGATCTATTTATAATGGCTGAGACTAGTGTTTGAGCCAAAAGTCGGGCAGAAATTCTTCAAGAATCTGACTTACCAAGATTCTTTATGGACCAGAATTCCTCTTGAAAAGCTAACGGTTTCTCATTTAGTCAGGAAGGTTCCTTCATTTTAGGGGTCCAAAGTTTCATTGCCGTGTTCACAGCCCGCCACTTTTCCCTGTTCACATTCAGGAGGATTCAGCCCACATTTCCATAACCTGTTTTTTCCAAAATCCATGGTTATGCCATTCTCCCTTCTACGTCTGTATCTTCCAAACTGTTTATTCCAACAGATCTTGCCTAGCGCATCTCATCCACATATTATCCCCGTAATAGACACTTCTTTACGCAGGCTACGTCAACTTAAATGGACGATTAAAAATAAATTAATACAATTTTTATATAAATTTGGTATCAGGATATAAAAAAATTTTCCATTCCGCTTGTAAACAAATTCATGACAAATATTTTACGTATAGATTGGACTAGAAGTAAATGCGGAAAAAACCAAATATATGGTCATGTCTCGAGATCAGAATGCAGGACGAAGTCACAGTATAAATATTGATAATAACTCCTTTCAAAGGGAGGGAGAGTTAAGATATTTGGGAAAAACCTTAACGAATCAAAATTCTATTCAGGAAGAAATTAAGAGCAGATTGAAGTCAGGGAATGCTTGCTATCATTGAGTGCAGAATCGTTTGTCTTCCAGTTCGCTATCCAAAAATATGAAGATTGAGATATACAGAACTATAATTTTTCCCGTTATTTTGAATGGGTGTCAAAAGTGGTCTCTCATATTGAGGGAGTAAAGTAGGCTGAGAGTGTCTGAGAATAGGGCGTTGAGGAGAATATTTGGGCCTAAGAGGGACGAGGTAACAGGGGAGTGGAGAAACCTACATCATGAGGAGCTTAATGATTTGTACTTCGCACCAAATATTCCTCAAACGTGACCAAAGGTCACGTTTGAGGAAGCCTGCTCCCCAGATAGTATAATCTGTACCAGAGGCTGCAACTACAGTTTTATGTACTCTTGATGATGGGCGCGATGGGCGCCCGAAACACGTAGAGTAATTTAGCAGTAGATAAATATGATATGCCTACTGTTGCATGTCGTTGGATTTCTTCAACTGAACGTTCTGTATATACACAGTCTTCAGTTGTCTCTCTCTCTCTCTCTCTCTACCTTACTAACATTTTCTGTCAGCAGACATCGGTATTTCTGGCTTGTCTCGTGGCGCGGACGACGACCTGTCCAATTTCTTACCTCAGTGTATCGTGAGTGACTGCAATTTTCGTTCTTCCTATTTTTCGCACGATAAACTTGAAAGGCGTAAACTAACGCGAACAGTTTGTGTGTTCCAACATTCCCTTGTTTAAACATTACAGGTCAAGTTAGGGCGATAAGCAGTGGCAGAAATTTAGCAGCAGCATACCTATTAATGCTTTAGTGTTCGGTGGGATCAATGTCAAGTTTTTCATTTGACTTACATCAAAAGCTTTAGACATGCCTTTTCCTTTTCGAGCGATGTTAAAGGCATCGTACACTAACAAGCAAAAGCACCGTAACTCCCGGCACCCTTTAAGACAGAAATTTCGACATCCCAAATGACACACAGTTCTTTAATAAAATAATGTGACTTACATTTGTTATCTTCATTTTCAGATACAACCAAATCTTATTTTACGCCCTAGATGCGTTTCTGAAAAAGTGGGTTAAAGTCAACAAGGCGTAAATCAAAGAAAATGATATGCCCTTCAGAAATAAGGTGTTTGCATAAGAGAATTCAGCCAGCAAAGGGGCGTTGAATGAAAATGAGAGCGCAAATTAAGACGTATAATTTGGAAAGGGTAGTTAGAGTTAAATGGTATAAAACAAACTGGTTTAAGACAAGGGCTGGCTGTACAAGTTTACATCCTTATTAATTTCCATACTTTATTTCATTTTATCCCGGTTTTTCTTATATTCTTTATCCTTTCGTTTCTTTTCAACATGTTTTAAGACGTGAAGGTAGACTTCCTTGAGTGATTTGCTTCAGCTCTAGGCCGAAGTAACTGATAAGTATCATCCTCCGTCACATTTATACAGAAAACGGGACTCCTGGTATTCATTGGGTGGGCGCGGGATCTTGTCTGCACACAGCGCCGCAAGAACCGTCTCTGCCTTCGTTGATAAAAATGTCTTTCGCCCCAATTTTCCAGCTTTCAACTCCTCTGAATATGAAATTCTGCATCAACGGTTGATCCTCACACACACACACATCTTGCTTAATTCTGAAATGTATTTATCCATAATGATTGAGTTAAAATACGCCCTGAACTGGAATTGGATGTTTAGGCGCGTACGCAAAATTGCGAAAAGCGACTATTAGCTTCGTCCTGTCTGCCAGTCTGTCTGTCCGTCCGCATGGAAGGATTTTAATGAAGTCTTATATTTGAGTATTTTTCGAAAAATTTTCCAAAAATTTAAGGTTTACTAGAATCTTACAAGATTAACGGTACCTCATATGAAGAACAATATACGATTTTTATTTTATATCGCTAAATGTTCCTTAAATGGGAAATGTTTTAGGCAAAATTGTAAAGTAAATCAAAACACACATTTTATATTGAGTAACCTTTTTCGAAAATCGTACCGTTCGTGAGATAATGTGGAAAACTATTGTATAGCTTGGCAGGCCACAGATGACAAAGTGGCGCATGCGCATTACTAGCGGGATACCTACGCCGACAAACTCATACTCAGAGTATGTAATACGTTTTGCTCTTCCACTGGAGTAATGCCTGCTGGAAAACGCCTAACTCTTACTTTATACCCACATTGCCGGTTTTGTTAAGACTGAATTAAGTTAAGACACATGAGGTCGGATTGGGCTCTCGTGCCCTGACATTAGTTGCCACTCATTACAGCATCATGCACACCTGCAACCTTCCTACTTTACTGTACCCCTAACAAGTTAGACTGTCACCAACACAGATAACTGCGATGCCATAAGTTGGGTTCGGCGTGGGAGTCGCGTTTCATTGCTACACTGTTTCGGCTCCTCCATCATATTCCTAAATGTATTAGACGAATTAGCGATTTTAAAACACGTGTGTAGGTAAAAATATCGCTGACTTGATGTTCTCATTCTCGGATACTTCCTATGCATAAACTCCCTTATCGTAAGTTGTCACATATGATTTATGTTGCCTGGTGTTCGGTTGTCATATGTTTTGGAACAGATTAAGTGACTTTGAACACCTGTATGAAATATAAAAGAGTATAAATAATTTTAGAATTGGCTTACTCATCTCATTTTTGAAACCGTAAGCTATAATTAAAACATGTTGTCTAATATCCGTAACTGTAATTTCAAGGTTTGCTTCAAGACGCGTCCTGTGGTTTTAAGTTCCAACTTTAGATTATAGAGTAATCCAATGATATAAATTCGGTCTAGCGCTGTCATTTCCCGAAGTCTGTAGTTGTGCGTGTTAATTCACATTTGCAACATTGCAGGTAGCCATGTGCAGTAGAATCTATCTAGAACCCAGTAGGAAATGGAAGGGAGTAACACCATTAGCGTTAATTACGTTGAGACAGAAACTGTTTGCTTCCCTGACGGTAAATTTTCCTACGAGCTTAATATCAGAGCTACACGTGGGCGTCACGTGGGCCTACGAACGTCTGACGTAAAGTACTAAGAAGCGATGCGATGTTTTTAAGCCACGAAGCATGTCAAAACAGATTATGTGCCATTTTGTACAAGCTTTATAGAGTGATCTAAATATAGGAGTATCTATTATATTTCATACGACGAAAAGACGTGAAAAAGAAACTGCTTTGATCTGTCACCAAAAATAGTTACAGCAGCAAAGGTTCCTGCTCGTCGAACCACGTCCAACATTATCATGTTCGCACGTCATTCGTCGTGATCAGTAAGGTCATAGGTTAAAGACACTTTTGGTAGGAAGAAGTCTGAGTCGTTCTTTAATATTTATTTTGAAATCTCACCTACAATAAAAGGGGTTAATTAGCTCTAATAGGTTGTAAAGGCTGCAGATCGGGATGTGATGGTGAGGTTGTGTCAAGCTGTTGACGATAAAGTGATGAACCGTGACAGTTTTTATAATAAAACCAACGAGATGCACTAATTTCTCAAATTCATTTTTGGAATAGAACTCTACATGTTTCGGACATGTTTTCTGTACATTATCAGGAGTCTAGTACTGTATACACAGCAATAGGTATATGTCATACATCCTGATCCCGCTAGCAAGCAGTCAGCATAACCTGTATGACATATACTTATTGCTGTGTATACAGTACTGGACTCCTGATAATGTACAGAAAACATGTCCGAAACATGTAGAGTTCTATTCCAAAAATGAATTTGAGAAATTAGTGCATCTCGTTGGTTTTATTATAAGAATATATCACGATGCACGGTCTTCTGAATATCAAGGACCGTCACAAGATTGGCTTCGAGATTTACCGGGCACCAAGAAGACCTAGTGACTTCAAGGAGTGACAGGACGCAATATATTAAGGCGAAACGGAAGATAACTTCCCTTTGGGTTAAGCTTCTTTATATTTTGCCACTTTTAATTGCCATGGCTTCCTACGTAAGACCAAGGAAGATGTTAGTGTCACCACGGCATGGCGTGTGCTCCGGTTACGGATGGAAGAGACAGACATAAGTAAATTATTTCCATGAAGGGCCTGTCATTATACATATCGAGCTTACTTGTGAATATCACCAGACTTCACGGTCCTCCTGCTGGTCACGTAGCTGTACCTATTACGTGCAAAAATGCAGCGTCGTGTGTTAGAAATTCACCGTCTCTGTATGCAGGACACGGAACTACTCCCACATGCCGTCTTCAATATCGTGACTTAAGACCAGACTCTCTGACCAAGGTCAGGGACTTTATGAATAGAATCGTGTTATGGCAAGACACTTGCTGTATAAGCAGTAGGGGATAGTTAGCAGTGATCTGCCTCCAAGTCGGGACTTGAGCGAAACACTAATAATTATGCACCGTGGAAGAAATTTCTACGGACTTGTGGACCTGCCTATGAAATGATAAACAAGCATTGGAATTTTGGAATAGGACAGTTTGGGGTTTTAGCTGTTTTGGGATGTCATGCAGTGTAGATTGATAGCTTGTCTTCTTTGACTGCTTGACTCTTGAAGATGGGACTTATAGGTTGTCCCGAAACGTCGGCGACTATCAATCTACGCTGGGTAACATCCCAGAAGAGCGAAGATTTCATATACACCGCAGCGGAAGCCTGAAATCACACAATAATACAGGTTCATTGAAAAATATATTCTATTCACCGTACATTATTGGGACGGTTGAAGTACAAGAGTTTTAGACGGTCGGGCATCATTGAGAATGGTACAATGGGACATGCGGGAATGTATATCATGCACTACAGTGACAGACTGCGGACTGGGGAATTAGGTATAAATCCAGGCATGGGCAGCTGTTCTTCGCTTCATTATCTCTGTGTCTAGACCCTCCCTGCAGGTCCTCCAGCCTCACTTCCTAACGGTATTAAGGGCCCTTTGCCCTTGAATATCCCTACTTGATGGAATCGTAAAGATAATCAGTTATTTGCACTGACAGTCAAGATTAAGACTATATGCACAAATACCTCCACTCCCTTTACTAAACTTTATGGATAGATGGGCCGACATATGCCGGGGAAATGTTGTGGGAGTTTTTGCCTTTTAATTTAAATTCTACAATCTTCGCGCTGACTCTTTTTCAGGGAATGAATATATATATATATATATATATATATATAT
>Ga0131853_10005899_pt1 | contig 22117 bp, 21 predicted proteins | sample TergutLab28metaG_FD_92764 | JGI IMG/M metagenome (GOLD analysis project Ga0131853, IMG submission 92764) | Labiotermes labralis P1 segment gut microbial communities from Petit-Saut dam, French Guiana - Lab288 P1 (version 2) (version 2) | ecosystem: Host-associated > Arthropoda: Insects >... | reverse complement strand
TTTAAAAAAATGGGCCCCCGACTGAACCCACTTAAAGCACTCCCAAGAAAAATATCCCCCCCATTGCCCCCCCCCCCCCCCCCCCCCCCCCCCCCACATGCCTTTCAAGCAGTAATAATGAACACAGAGACAAACAATAAGAATGGGAGTCACAGTTTTGGGGTTCTGTAACTTACCAGTGGCAATAATACGCATCTTGACAGGATTTGAAGCCTTCTTAATAACATCTTTCACGATTCTTCGCTCTCCTTCACCTGCAAGTGACACAGACACACCGACTCTTCCTGCTCTAGCTGTTCGACCCACTCTGTGAATATAGTGCTCCACTGTTGCAGGCATCAAGAAGTTGATTACCTGTAAGAAAGACAGGAATAGATTTGAAACATCCTCCAGTATCCTCTGTAATTCAGGATACCGAGAAACAGAGAAAGGAATGGAGAGGTAATGAGGAAAAGAATGGAGAATAATAAATGGTCTAAAAGAGTGATACATACAGATGTTGGAGAAAAAGAAATGCAGGGAGACCAGAAAGAAAGCAGTCAGATTGCCAGTAAGAAATGAAACAAGCCACAGAGACCTCAAACTTTACATGACTGAAAAAGGTTCTTTAAGCAGAATACGTCTAACATAACGCCATCAGCAACACTAGGCTGAGATAAAGATGAATGCAGCAGATTTCTCTGTGTCGATGAAGTGTTGTTAACCATCTAGTAAACTACACGATGGTATGAAACCTTCATTTTCACTGTTACAAAACACCAAATCTCACAGCTAAATAAATTTCTTACTGTTTTGACGCCTCGTATATCAAGACCTCTAGCAGCCACATCTGTTGCTACAAGTACATCCAGCTCTTCATCCTTAAATTTTAGCAGTGCTTCAAGTCTCTGAGGCTGTGACATATTACCATGCAGTTCACCAACCTGAAGACAAATATCACAGTACATTAACAGAAACAAAACACAATTTTGAGCAGATTATAAATTTTGGAAAGTAAATTAGGTACAGAATACTGCCACAAATTTAATTTATTTACAATTTACATTCTTCTTCAATTATACCAATTATACAGTGTGTTCGGAAAGTCACTGTGCACTTAGGCTACGGTAGAGTCCAGTTGAAATGTGATGGCACACAGTGACGCACAGGAGGGGAAGTTCGGAAAGTTGCTGTGCACTTATAAAAGGTATTGGAAGTGATGTCTACAAGCATCTATACAGGCCTGAACCCGTTTAATTTTATTCACAAACACAGTTTAACTGGACTCTACCGTAGCTAAGTGCACAGAGACTTTCTGAACGCAATGTACTATTGCTTGATCTGAGCTTCAGTGTCCTCTAACCTTGTAGGTTCTTGAAATAAATTCAGAATGACATTAGTTCTAAGGAAAAGACAAGCAAATTAATTTTCTTAGCAGAATTAGAAGCTGTGATCCCAATGTTCATTTGATGTTATGTTCACAAATTGCTTGCCTGAATGGTCACCAGAATTGCCATAATTTATTTTACAAATTTCTTTTTATGTGCTTTCCCTTATTTCTACATTTCTTCAGATGTGCAGACTGAAAAAATTAAATAAAATTGTACAAACTCTAATCCCAAGTAATCCCAGGAGAATGTGAATTCGATGAGCCTGTTTCTTGGTCTGAACAAATACCATGGTGTGGTCACGAAAGGTACGGCAAATTAGAGCAGCTAACACAGCTTCACGGTCACCCTCATGGCCTGCTCTGATTCTACAGAAACACAAAGCACTCTATTTATCTCTACCAACTACTTCAAGTCACAGCATTCTAAGGTGTACAGTGTGTGCAGCTGAAAGCAGAAACTGGTCACAGACTCTATAAACCCACTCACAGAGGGTTGATTAACAATTTGTATTATACAGGGCTTTTTTTGTTTTCTGGGACTGCTTGCCACAGAGCAGATGACACTGTTGCTGCAAAGGGACTGATGACACCACCCATGCTGCAACGCTCAATCCTGTGTTAAAAATACACTATGTAGCACAGGGTGATTACAAAGAAAACGTTTAATGTTAAATGGCTGTATCTTTTAAATGGAATGCTTGACAATTTCATGTTCACCATTGTTTCTCAGGGTGACAATTATGGAGCAAGTACACTTCATGCAAGATCAAGCACCAGCAAGTTTTTCATTTCCTGTTCCCACATGGCTTGACAACCATGTTCCTGGTAGATAGATTGAGCATAAGGACCCACATGTGATTTCATGTGTGAGGATGGGCCACAGAGCAAATCACTGATCAAAATCAAGAACACTTTATGAAATGGAACAACGAATTTGAGACACTTTTGTCCCTGAGACTCTTAACTTCTTCAAGGAGAGTTGAGTCTGTGTCTTCCAAACTGCACTACACTTTAATGTATGGGCTCTAAATTGTCTAACAATAGTATCAAAACAGCATCCCATTTCACAGATACATCCATTTAATTTTATGCGCTTAGTTTCAGATCATGGTATGGAATGTTTAGCACTATTAATAAAAAAGCCTGTCACTGGGCTAGTTCCCTTCACTTATTCCTACAACTTACTTTCTTAAGATCCATCTTAATGTTATCCTGACATCTCATTCCCAGTGTTGAGAACTACATGGTTTCCAATAAAAATTGTGTACAAATTTATTATCGCATCCCAGCCACACGTCCAGGCCATTTTAGTAGTAGCCGAAGTAGTAGTAGTAGTAGTGGTGATGGTAGTAGTGGTGGTGGTGGTGGTAGTAGTAGTAGTAGTAGTAGTAGTGGTGGTAGTAGTAGTATAGTAGTGGTGGTGGTGGTGGTATTAGTAATAGTATAGTAGTAGTGGTGGTGGTGGTAGTGGTATTAGTAGTAGTAGTAATTTCCATTTTGAAAGAAAGTCAACTCTATACATGAACTACAAATCAAAGAGGTGTAAAATTGTACATGAAAGCTAACAGTTTAACGGTTTACATCTCACAAAATCACCTGCAGTATTCAGATGTACTGGAGTGAATTGAAAGCAAGTTGAAAAGCAGTAAAACATACTTCAAAGTAATTCATTTTCAGACAACATACCAGGTATAACTTAAATCAGGGGTGCCCAACACCCTGGCAACATGGTGCCCAGGTGACTAAACTTAGTAAGGTAGCACCTAACGTCTGTAAGTCCTCAAAATGGAACTTGCTTCATATCACCCTTCTGGCACTTAGAATTTTGAGATGGTTCTGAGATTTTTGGGAAACTTGCGCACTCTGATTTTAAAAAAAAATCTATGTCCACAATGCAGGCAAAATAAATATCTATTTCAATACATATTCACTGCAAGGCACAACTGGATGTCTGTGTTGTTTGTTTGTAGTTCTGGTTTCATTTTATTTCTTTTCATATGACATTCCTCAGTTCATCATTATCTTGCATATAATACAACATAACATAATATAGTGTATCAGAAGATGGAGAGTTTAACAAGACCTGTTTCTTGTAGTTAAATCTCTCCTAGTTTTAATTGTTAATGACATACAAACAAAGAAAAAGGGAAAATTATTATTCTGAAGATGCAGAGAAATGGATGACAGAAATATCTCTAGGCAGAATATAAGAAGAAAGATAAAAAGCTGGATGGATAACCAGCATTTGGCAAGGTGGCAAGGTCTTAGTAGTACTCAGAGACATGCTCGAGAATTAATTTCGGGTCCTAGTCCAGCTACAAAGACCAGAATTTTGTCCTGTAATAAGACAAAATCCAAGGTTGTCAATGGCCTTCTTTCCGAACATAATACACTAAGAAGACATCTGCACTGAATGGGGCTAACCAATAGTCTCTTATGTAGGAGGTGTGCAGCAGAGGATGAAACCTCGGCCCACAACCTATGTGGGTGTGAAGATTTGGCGTCACACATACATTAATGTCTGGGCTCCTTTTTCTTGGATCCACAGGACATTAAGAGTTTAAATCTCAGGGTCATCTGGAACTTTAGCAAAATAACATGGCTCCCCTGAACAGGTATCAGATTATGGGGCATAAAGAGCCCATTTTTAAGACCTAGGCGCATCGGGACAGTAAGGGTTTCAACTCAAATGCTAATCAATCAATCAAGACAGAAATGTGTTACATTTAATACAAAAACAGACATAATTCTGCAGAGGCATCTCCCAGCAACCTCCAGAACACTTTCATGAGACTACAGGAAGCACAATTATTCTTAAAGTATGTGAGGGTGGGGAGGGGAGGGCAAATATCTGGAGCAATATGATTTGAATTAGTTTTTACAGAACATTTTAACTCTGAAGCTATACATACCAACAGATGTTTAGAAACAAGCAGCAAGGCATTGAATAGATACACAACAGACTACTACCCACACACACATTAACTACAGTGTTGTCAAAAATGCCTTTATAGTTGATGACTGTTTCTCTAATGATTTAAACACTACCCACTACATCTATTATTAGCAATAAGTATCAGTGATGCTCCACTATAACATGCAGCAGAATGTACACCTCTTAATGCAAATGTTACATTACTATTTTACCACTTGATGGCTTTCAATAACACCTCCTACTAAAGAATAAATGCTGCTTCCTTCTGATGGTAAGATATTTGCCTCACTGTTCAGTGACAAGCAGCCACTACAGTTTCCATTTCAATATTGTTTTTAACTTTGCATATAGTGCATTAGTGTCAATGTCATATTTAATGTATATTTTCTTAAACAGCAATGTCAAGCCATCATATTTTAATTAAAAGTTTAGTGGCAATATAAATGCCTGTAATTCTGAAGAGCTCTCCTTACCGAACAAATTCCTGTCGCAGATTGAAAGCAACGACACGATTGCTATCAACAAAAACTTTGACTGGCTTCTTCAGAGAGACAGCAGCTAGATCCTCTACTGCCTCAGTCATAGTAGCAGAGAATAGCAATGTTTGCCGACTTCTTGAACAGGAGCGCACTATCTCTTTCATTTGCTCTGCAAAGTTCTCATCCAACATTCTGGAGAAATATTACAATTTATTCAATTAGAAAGAACAATTAAGGTTGTATATCTTATGGTTGTCAAGTTTCTTCTAGTATGATACAGTCCAACACCAAATTGCTTAACCTTTATCGTCCAGCCTTTCACTTTTGAATGTACATGCCTGCACCTGACTGGGACAGCATTTTCCCTTTCGTCTGTGAAGAATTACATTTAACAGAGCAGGAATGTCCCATTCAGCCAACAAAGGTTAACTCTGAACTGCATCCAATGGATCTCAAACTTTTAAACTACTTAATCACTTTTACTGTGCAATACATACCAACAGTGGCATACCCAGGAATTTTGTTTTTGGGGGCGGGGGTTCAACAAATTCAGTTGAGGAAAGAGGACAGAGAGAATGGGGATCTGGTAGTGGTAGCCACCTAGTCAGGGGTTCTGGAGGCAGCTGTAATTTGGTACAAGAAATTTCATTTCATATAGTAAAATTTTCTTAATTTTTGGTACTTTAAGACTATTTGTGATGACAACCAATTTATCTGTCATTGATAATGTAAAACAATTGTGGACCTAGGTAGTTTTAGAATTTTACTGCCTTTTTTTTCTGAACATCTTGGGGTGTTGGCGTCCTAAATTCAGCAATTTTTAACAGTTTTCACAATTGGATTGAGTTTGGCACGATTTTGGATGGCCTTCAGAATTTCGGGGGGGGGGAGGTTGAACACCCCAAACCCCCCTCTCGGTACGCCACTGCATGCCAATACAGAGTAGCCTCAAGAATGACAGATGATCAGTAACTGCATTGTGTGAAGGATATGCACAGGCAGTGAACAAATGCTTTCTGAATGTAAGCAAATCAAGAAACAGGTAAAATACAATAAATAAAATACATTTTTTTAAACCATACAACACTTTTCCACCCGTTTGCTAAATATTGCAATGAGTGAACAAGTTTTAAAGGAGTTAACAAAAATGCATGAGCTTGAATTATGAAAAATATCGTCTTTTGTGGTAAAGTAATGGGACACGAGTGACAGTGACTCCATGACAGGATGTCAAACAAGGGTTTGCATTAGTTGAAGAATAAAAGACCAACTTGATGTCACTTGCTATTTTATTTCACTTCTTATGTGCTCAACATGTTTCGGACATTAATATATCCATCATCAGGAGCGTGCGACTATTCTGTTGAATTACCACATTGGTCGTATTGTTCTTGGTTTGATGTGTGTTGGAGATTCGGTGTGGTTGGGTTGGAGTGGTATTCATGTTGCAGGCTGAAGTACAACTCTTGTGCTTCAGCCTGCAACACGGATACCACTCCAACCCAACCACACCGAATCTCCAACACACATCGAACCAAGAACAATACGACCAATGTGGTACTTCAACAGAATAGTTGCAAGCTCTGATGAGGGATATATTAATGTCAAAAACATGTTTCGGACTTTAAGAAGTGAAATAAAATAGCAAGTGACATCAAGTTGGTCTTTTATTCTTCAACTAATGCAAACCCTTGTTTGACATCCTGTCATGGGGTCACTGTCACTCATGTCCCATTACTTTACCACAAAAGTCAGGATATTTTTCATAATTCAAGTTCATGCATTTTTGTTAACTCCTTTAAAACTTGTTCACTCATTGCAATATTTAGCATACGGGTGGAAAGAGTTGTATGGTTAAAAAAAAATATATTTTATTTATTGTATTTTTCCTGTTTCTTGATTTGCTTACATTCAGAAAGCATCTGTTCACTGCCTGTGCATATCCTTCACACAATGCAGTTACTGATCATCTGTCATTCTTGAGGCTACTCTGTATTGGCATGCAGTGGCATACCGAGAGGGGGGTTTGGGGTGTTCACCCCCCCCCCCGAAATTCTGAAGGCCATCCAAAATCGTGCCAAACTCAATCCAATTGTGAAAACTGTTAAAAATTGCTGAATTTAGGACGCCAACACCGCAAGATGTTCAGAAAAAAAGGCAGTAAAATTCTAAAACTACCTAGGTCCGCAATTGTTTTACATTATCAATGACAAATAAATTGGTTGTCATCACAAATAGTCTTAAAGTGCCAAAAATTAAGAAAATTTTACTATATGAAATGAAATTTCTTGTACCAAATTACAGTCTTTTATTCTTCAACTATCACAATGATGCACGGTCCAATAAACATACGATTCAAGGGTTTGCATTCTCTGCAGAAACACTGAAAAACTGACTGTGAAAAGACTAACATGCATGGTGACAACAGGAACATCTGGTGTGCCCAAAATCTATGTGTGTGTGTACAGCTGGCAGAATGTTCTGCTGCAACTCATCCCTCACATGGCAAGACAATTTGAAGGACATCAGAAGAAAATGCTTACGAATTACTCACAAAAATTTCTGTCATCCTCAAACTGTTTAAACAATATATGCATGTGCATGTGTGTACACATATCCACAGTTCAAGCGCACGTGTATATGCGGGTGCCTGCGCTTATAAAGGGACAGGATTTTCAGCACATTTTATAATCTATCAGAAACCGCTTTTTACAGCCACTATAGAGTAATTCTGGAGTCATCACAATTAACCAGCAGTACTCAGCCAAAGACAGGCTGTCTGTGGCCAACTGATCTATTAATGTATACATGAACAGCATCATAATTTTACTGGGCCACTGGATAAACTGGCCTTTCTGTTCAAACAGAAGCCTTTAATAAAAACAGGTTTCACTAGTTCCTCTTGCAGGACTTAATCTTATTTTGTAACACGCATGCAGTACACTTCCCCCTGTGATACCCACAGTGAATGTGACTAAGTAACAAGAATTCCACAACAGAATCCAATTCATGGAGCAGCAGCAGTAAACGGATTCAGCCTGGCACATATTCTTTTTTTTTTTTACTTTAATAGCTAATTCCACCTGCAAAATGTGTCACATAGAAAAACACAGCTCAGTTATAGTACAGAAATGAAAAAACAAAATATACCTGTCAGCCTCATCTAGCACCAACACTTCAATGCTATCCAGAGTAAAGGTTGGTGTATTTTTCAAGTGATCAATCAGGCGGCCAGGTGTTGCAATCACTATATCTGGATTTCTACGTAACACAGACTCCTGAAAATTGCCAAACCAAATAATGTCTTTGTAACTACTTGCCAATTGTTATTCTCTTATCACAGGCTTCATTGCTCATTCAAACAAGAATAATATTTATTTATGAATCTGCTTTCATACAGTACATTGTGGCAATGACAGGGTATGCCAGTTACCTGTGCCTTCAAATCAAGTCCTCCTACAGCCAACCCAGCTTCAACATTTGTGAACTGGGCCAGCTGACGAGTAACCTGATAAACTTGAACGCCCAACTCTCGTGTTGGTACAAGGACAAGAACACGAGTTACAGCAGTGTCACCCAGTGGCCTATACATAAGCCTCTCCAAAATGGGAAGCATGTAGGCAGCTGTCTTTCCTGTACCAGTTGCAGCACATCCAGAAACATCCCTTCCCATCAAGGCAATTGGAATTGTAGCAGCCTGAATAGGTGTTGGGTGAATGAAGTTCATAGCTGCAATTGCCTGTCAATATGTAAAGATTTTATGTGATGCTCTGATAAACTGTTACTTCTTACATGTAATCCAAGTAAATAAATAATAATCACAGTCTTACACAACTGCAACAGAGTTTTAAACCCTTTCTTGTCGAGTACTGTCACTGTACATGGGTTGCCATGTTGTCTTACACTTCAGTACAGACTTCAGGAAGGTTCACTTGAATATCATCCTTCCTACAAAATGTAATGCTCCAGCTGCATTTAATTAGAAAATTTACTTAGTAACTAAATGTAGTAGGATCAATCTTCAAAAGCTGATATAATCAGTCACCTGGCCAAAAATTCTTTCTGTTTTATGGAAAAGGAAGAATCATTACAGAATTCATAACTTTCCACCACTAGCCCCCATTTTTACATACCTGAATACAGTCCACACCCCTACACCCCAGTCTTGACAATCCATTTTAACATTACCCTCTCATTTACATATAGGTCTCCCACATGATGACTTCCTTTTGTTGTTTGCCAACCAATACTGTGTACCTTGTACCTCCCCTATTCCTGCTACATATCCAACCAATTTCATCCTCTCTGATCTTATCACCTTAACCATTTGGTGCTAATGTCTGGAACATCTGTCATGCAGTGTGATGCTCAGAAAGCCTAACACCAGGTTAAGGTGCCAGTATTGAATGGTATTCCTTATGCCACTCTCATTTAAATTCTGGTCCACTGCAGCTTCCAGCGGCATTTAACTATTGCACAATCAGTGCAAATTATAACACTGTTTACGAATATTCCCCACCTACTTGTTATTTCCACTTCCTTGGGTCGAAATATTTTCCTTAGCACTCCTTATCTCACACACCTGGTATGCAACATGAGAAAGAATTGATGGGAAGAAGCAAACAAAGGGCAAAGGGGAGGAGAAGTTAGTGACAAGGACAAAGACCTGTTTTGGAGCAAGGAGCAGTAATCTGAAAACACGGAACCTACTTTCCTGTTTCATCTGAAATACACATTTAGTATGTAATTGGTGATACTGGCTAGACTCCTCTGAACACAAATAATTAAAATTCAGGTTGCAGAAAAGGTGGAGGGTGGTTCTTGAGTAGCTTAGCTACTAACAGTTTCTCAAGAGAAACAGCTCCATACTGTCATTAGTATCCAGGGATCCAGCATCATGCCATCAACATGGTACACAGGGTATGGAGATGAGATTCTACATATTTTCTGTCCTTTGCTTTACACAAACATAAATTAGTTCATTTCTATATCTTGCTGCTACTTTCTCCAGAAAGTCTTCCCAAATACCAAGGATGACAGCCTTTTATGTATCACACAGTCATTTAACACATAAGCTATTGGTGTCTTATGCAGATCAAAATGTAGTAACATACAACATTGGTAACACAATTAATGCAAATACTACATATTATTTGTCACTACTGCAGTGCATTAACACGATATTGTATAAATGCATATCAACCGCACAGACAAGAATGGATTTTTTGTTGCCCATGCATACAAAGAGGATTTCTTATTTTCCTGTTCTGGGTGCTGAATGTAGCAATGGTTGTATAGGTGACATAGTCAGCATGCAGTGTATTGTGTGCTAGGGCAAAGTGTAGTTTGTACTCCAGTCACTGGAGTGCTGGCACACAGAATGTAATATTTTGCCACCAGCTGGGTTCAACTATGCTGGAATTTGATAAATACCTGTTCAATTATAACTCAAGAACTTTCCAAAGGCAATTTTAACCTCAAAACATCTATGCTCAGGTACTAATATCTCAGCTGTGTATCTTTCTTTCTACCAAATATAATTAACACCATCCAAATTCAATAGCTGACTGAAGCAGTTTTTCCACCTATGCCAAGTATAAAGGGTATCTGCATACATATCACTGTATTGATCATTCACTAAGTCACTTAAAGCCCAGTAACCCTTCATAATATCTATACCTTTAAAATGATACATGATAATACTTGTACTGTTTCTTTCATGATTTTGTCTTCCAGTGATTGATAAATTGAGACATGTATGAAGGCTATTGGGAAAGTAAGTACCGTCTGTGCATCTCTCTCGCGCAACCTCGAGACTGTCACTTTGCGCATGTGCAGTGACTTCCTCTATTAATTGAGAAGCCACAGACGCCATTTCGTGAAATATGTGTTATGCTTATGTTTGTTCCTTGCGTTAAACATGTTTAAGACAATTGAAGGGGACGCTGACTGTGAAATACGGTCTGTAATTTGTTTTTTGAATGCTAGGAATGTGCTACCAATTGAGATTCATCACCAGATCTGTCAAGTGTATGGTGACAATGCGATGAGTGATGGCATGATTAGGAATGGGTTCGGATGTTCAATGAAGGATGAGAGAATGTGCATGATGAAGTGCAAAGTGGGCGTCCATCTTTGGTGAATGATGATTTGGTACATATGGTCAACGAAAGGGTGCATGACGACAGACGTTTCACAATTTCTGATCTGTCCCTGCACTTTCCTCAGATTTCAAGGACTCTACTCTACGACACTGTCAATAGTCATTTGGGTTATCGGAAAGTGTGTGCACGATGGGTGCCCAAGATGCTCACACAGAAGCACAAAAAACAGCGTGTTGCATGTGCTTTGACATTTCTGATGCGCTATCACAAGGAAAGATATGGCATGTTGAGCCATATTGTGACAGGAGACAAGATATGGGTATCTGATATCACACCTGAATCAAAACAGCAAGTCCTTGCACTGGAGGCATACTGGCTCACCAAAAAGGAAAAAGTTCAAGCAGACATTTTCAACAAGGAAGATAATGTGCACCATATTCTGGGACAGACAAGGTGTTCTCTTGGTAGAATTTTTGCCCCAAGGCACAACAATATACTCTGTAGTTTATTGTGAAATTCTGAAGAAGCTGAGGCATGCAATTTAAAACAAAATGCGTGGAATGCTGAGTGCCACCATTCTTTTGCTTCATGATAACACTTGGCCACACTCTGCTGCTCAGACTCAAGACCTCATCACCACATTTAAGTGGGAACAAAAGAAACCCCCCCCCCCCATATAGCCCTTATTTGGTACCAAGTGATTATCACCTCTTCCTACACCTAAAGAAGTTCCTGGGCGGCAAGCGATTTGACGACGACAATGACCTGAAAGATGCAGTGCAGAAGTGGCTAACATTGCAGGCGGCCGCATTCTATGAGGAGGGTATACAAAAACTTGTGCCCCGCTACAATAAGTGCCTCAATAATGGCGGCGAATATGTGGAAAAATAGTTTGAAGAATGTAGAATCTGATAACAATAAAATTTTTTACAAAACCATACTCAATTTTTTTTACAGCGAAATGGTACTTACTTTCTGAATAAGCCTCATATCTAAAGGTATGCATTAGACACACAACAAACAAGCACTGCACTAAATGTTGATAGGCAGGACACAACCCATACATTCAGTATTTATAAGAAGTGGTTCATATGAAGACAAAGGAAAAAGACACCCAACATTACACATGTAGAGTTTAAAACATATTAGTGTAATTTCCCAACTACACCTTTAACAGAGGTCTGGATAGATTCATCTGATAGAATGAAGCATTTTCATCATATGGTGGTGCATCTTCAAATAATCCTGATTCTTGCACTTCATTATCACCAGTATTTTGTTTCTTCTTAGCCCTCTTTGATCTCACCTTCTGCTTTACTTTAATATCATCTGAAAGGAAGAAGTAAAAACATCAATTTTTCTTTTCATGCAGGTTTTCTTCATTATTACATAAAAAACATTAATTTAACTTGAAATAGGTGCTAGGATAATTAGTGAACAGTGAACTGGGAAGGGCGTGGAAGAAACAGAGGCTGCAGTGACATACTACTGCAACATCTGCAGAGATGGAAAGAAGAAACCCAGCAAAAACCAGAGCCAGGATGGTCAGTCTCTGGACAAGCAGTGAACCCAGGAATTACAAAATGCGAAGTCCTAGCTAAAGTTACTGAAAATGTGGGCATAAATAAAAAAGCCACAAATAAAAAAATGAAATAAAGAAATAGGTTGGGATTTAAAGAAATACAGCACAACCATCCAAAGGCTGTTAAACCAAAAATGAAAGGGCACAAATTAAGAAGTACAGGAGCACTAAAGAAAAAGGCATAAAACAAGACCTACATAAGGAATACATTTAAGATTACAAAGTAGCAATAGTAAACATAAATGTTCGTGATTTACATGTCTATAACAACACTAATTTCAAGATTCATACTGATCGAATGATTCCTAAGTCAGACACAGCATGTTATGCAGTTATAATGATGTTTACTATTGGCAGTACTGACACACACACACACAACAAAATTGTGGAGGCCATGACCTGAATATGGGCCAGTGTGGTATAGGAGAGAAGTGCGGGAAAGAGATAAAGAGAGACAAATCGTTCATAGATAAATATTTTTCAGTGGTTGTTGAAAGATGGTGTGTCAAATGGTGAAATTTACTTTGTACAGCATGGCCCATCTTAAGAAGATTATGATCACTTAATTTGTCAAGGAATTATGTGAGATTTGAGGATCTCAATGGTGTTGCTAAAGATTCAAGTCTGCTGGAAAGTTACAAAGTGTTACTGGGTGAATAGTTATGGCCATTCCAAATGATTATAGTGCCTTCATCTTCAGGGTCAAGCAGTTCAAGACAAGAGTCCAAGTTCCTAGAATGTCCTCAGATCACTTAACCCTGAAGAACAAGGTACTATGATCCTTCAAAATGTTTGTTAACTATTTACCCAGTGATAGAACAGAACATCCCGAAGACTTCAATCTTCAAAAAATTATGTCTTTTATGAAATGTAAAGGTTTATTTACAGCACACATAAAACAAAACAAAAATTCTCTACCATACCTCTCTTCAGCTCATCCTCTGAAAGTGATATTTCCTCATCAGATTCCCCTGAATCAGAAATAGCTTCTGGCAGTGATTGGTCATTGCCAGTCCCTGCAACCTCATCTTCATTCTGTTATAACCAAAGATATTATATTATCAACACCATTTCCTCTCTTAAATGAAATTAGGTAAACTAAATCAATAATTTTTTTCCACTACACTCACCTCATTTTTCAGATCCCTCCTAGCATTCTGAATTTTTTCATCAACTTTAGATTTCCCTTTACGCTTTACATACTTAGACAGGTTATCCCAAGTATCAGCATTATATTCAGAAACGCTGCTTACAAACTCAAAGTCAACGTTAAAATCTACATTCTTCTTTTTCTTCTGCCTGCTTGGTTGAAACTGAAACATTCATAACTCAATATTCATCTAAAACTCTGGAGTAATGGAAAAAGGATTAAATAAAAAAAACTGGTCAAAATTAAGTGCAATGTGAACTTGTCCTTATTAACCTTTTAAGCTTAGCGTTACCTTACAAACCACAAGGTTTAACATTCAAAAAATCTACAGTGCTCACATTGCATTTATGTTGTGATAAATGAATAACAGAATTTAGGGGTGTTAAGATTTATTTGTCAAACTCGTATTGTTATTTTAATAATTTCTATCCACATCATGCAGTTACGTGTTCAGCGGTGCAGCTACTGGCTGTAGTTTACCGCACTATAAAGAATGCTGAACACAGCATTCCATACATAGACAACTTTTCTATATAATGGAGTGTTGTTAGGCAAAGGTCCTCTTTAAAGTTCCAGTAAATTGTATGATACAAGTTTAGAGCTCCTGCAGTCAAGATTATTTTGATAATTAGAAGTGTGTGCCTGTGACTATATACTGAAGGTGAGTGAGCCAATTTGAAATTGCACTTGGTCTAGGAAACAATGTACTGCAACAGAACACCCTGGAATATCATTGTGGTAACTTAATTCAGAATTCTGAATTTGAAGGAGTAATACAGTACTGCACAAATTTTAAAGAAAGTGGGCGAGCAATTAATTTAAATTTTGACATGGCAACCTATAGGCAGAAAGTGTAAATTTTTTACTTTGTAAATTTGTATATATTACAAAGTAATTTTTTTATTAGAAAACTAACTGTACCACATTCTGAACTTTGCAGAATCCCTTATTCAAGCAGGTAAGATCACGTGTACTTGAAGGAAAACCACATATTAATCTTTGTTCTGCCAAGTTAGAAAAATAAGACATGTTTTGCACAGCAGTTACCAATTTCTGCTCTATATAAATTGAATGGTGGCAGCTTCTTTACAGAAAAAAGAGAGATCCAAAGGGTGCCTGTTCAGAACTCTACCAGTAGAACCTCCTTCTAACAGAAATTGTGATGAGGAGAGATTATCCACCCTAAGTAGGCACTACAATGTGTTTTGTATGGATCTCAGAACAAACAGCCACTTTGGCCTTATACAACATTAACAGACTGATTTTGTACAACCAAGGCAGAGAGGGTTTACTGTGCAGTACACACTGAGTCCTTATATAACAGACAAGTTTCGTTTTTAAAGGGTTAAGTGGATCAAGTGAAAACCGAACTGTGACAGTAAAATATGTTGCTTTACATTAGGCAAGAGTCATACAAACTTAAGAAAATTACTGCACAAATGTCTAAAATTGCTTATTAACCCCCCCTCCCTCCAAAAAAAACTTAACTGTCTTTTACATAAAAATCAGAAATTTTTACTTGCATAAGATTTTCTTTATACTAGCAATACATGCTTCAAGGTTTCTACATGGGGAAAGCTAACAAAACACAGTACCAATGACTCTCATTAAACAAAACTGTTCATTGTAACCTGACAAATATTCACTGCCTTCAACAATGAACACCACTATTTGTAAGTGTAAGCAACAAAGCCTCTTCTGTACATAATGCCCATTAAATTATCAATGTGCTATTCTGCAGCTTGATAGTCAGTCTGAAAATCAAAGGACAAGAACAAGAATATACAGAAAGTCTTTTTATTGCCTTCCTGAGCACAATTTTATCACAAAAAAAAGTCCACTTGCTGCCAGGACATCATGTGAGAAATGCAGAGTTGAGGACAGCAATAAAAGAGACACTCTATTACTACGATAGTTGCAAGGTATGACACAAGAAGTAGAAGTGGATATCATTGTCTTTTCTTTCCACTGCCAACACAAAGCACACTTGTTGCTCAAGCAGAGTGTCTCTTATGCAAGTGCAAACATGGTTGTGTGCACTGCGATTGCAGTCTCTTGAGTTATGACATTGGCAATGGTTTAAAAGATTACCACACTTCAGGAAAAACTTGTTTCTATTGGGTGAAACAGGGCTTCATCTCCTCTAAACCATTCTTGGCTCTGATTGGCCCATCCTCTCAAACTCCACTAACAAACCCCCCAAACTTCATACAATCTACCCTCATCCCAGCTTTATTCTTTATTCTTCCATTCATTCCATCCAGTCACAAATCTGACATCGGACACGTCAAGCTCAGTCTACATTCTCTACATAACGTAAAAACATTCATTCACAGTATACATAACAAAGGAGCTTGCAATACATTTAAATCAATACTGGAGCTCAGTAATATAGAATATAATTAAACTCACACATTAATGTATAATTTTTTAGTATTCGGTTTGCTGAAATTACTAAATACTAAGAATAAAATGTACATAATAATAAATAGCTGAGTAATAGTGGAACCTAAGAGGGCATATATTCATCCACTGAATAGAAAATGTGTTGCAGTAAAAAATTCTTGTCTTTTAAATTCCTGTATCTTTTCTAATCTCTTTAATGTGTTAGGTAATTTATTGTACAATTTTATACCCACATTTGCACTACTGTTTTTAAAAAGAGTAGTTTTGCAGAATTGAATATGAAAATCTGATTTTTGGCATGTACAATGGTCATGTACTTCTTCATTATATTTCATATTTTCCATGCTTGATTCATTTCTAATGTAAGACGAAGGCAACATGTTCCTCCAAAACTTTGGTGAGTACGTATCAAACTACACTGTCAGAACCAAGAAGACAACCATCTAAATTTTCACCATGATTAAAACCTTAAATTTCACAGTAATTAAAGGCACTCATGTTAGTTCTGAAATGTTAAAGCATTTGGAAGCAACAATCAAAACAACAGACCTTTCAAGTGCATGAAAAGTGGCACTAAAGAGAGTGTATAATTCATAGTCCCCAATGATATTAATCAGCATCAGATATTCCGGACAATGCTACCAAGAATAATCATCAGAATACTCATACACATATGGGTTAGTACGCTCTAGTCTACTCTAGTGCCGTATCCAATCACAGTCATTAGTAGTGTCTATACGTCCAGCTGGGTTCAAATTCACATACTGCTAATGTTTCCACTGAATTATTATATTCCTTTTGTTAATTTGACATCTATATTTTACTTTTACACTGCACTTACACTACAAATACACATCACTCCTCAGGAGTACATTGTTTCTTGCGTTTTACTTAACTTCAATATTATATCAGTTACGTATGGTTTGGATAGTTTATGATAGCGCAGGTTAGGTTAGGGCAGTTTATCTTAGTTCAGGATAACATACATAACGTTAGTTCAGGTTCGGTTACGTTATGTAGCTTAAGTTGACGGCATTATTCTTCCCGTGATGGCACCACTGTATACTAGTTCCCCGTATGCTTTCCGACTGACATTTCATCATCATTCTATCTCCATTGAGTGCGGTCCTTCGAAGCTAAATGCTGCACAAAGAGTCTAGCATTTCGCTGCACTTTACGGAATACGAAGGTTCATACCCTATCAATTAGAGCCAAACACTGGCCTCTACACCGTATTAGTGTCCCTTCCACTCTTAAAATTACCATTACAAGTGAAACAATAATAGTAAGCGAAGCGCACAAGGCTCCATTGCAAGTCGTGTTATAAACTTCAACCCAGAATAACAGTGGAAACCACATGATATAAAAATCCTGCTTCATCCACAAAACATTATACGCACCTCATCTTCTTCATCAGAATTTTCAGAAAAATTTGGGACATCTTCACCATCCTCAATGGTCTTCACAAGATCGAACATAGCGAGACATAACCTATAAACACAGGAGACCGCACACCACGGCAGAGATGACCTACCACGGACTCAATTCTACAGATATGCAACTAAATGCTACACCAGGAAACAATACCACAGCCAATGGCGATAGCTCAGTCGATAACATCCCTCATGGCTCCATAAATGCTATGTTCCAACCGTTAACTTTTAACGAACTTTGATCCTCAACAACCAGTTATAAAATCATGATATTGCAAAGGGTCTACAAAAAAACATTTCGCGTGAAACTGTGTGGTTGAACTGCACGTTGAAGAGACGATAATTGCATAAGCAAGAACAGGTCCATACATTTGTCACAGTCTATACATAATATCCACATATAAAATATAAAGCTACAACTACGGAAATAGGTAATATAATTAAATCCCTTAAAGCAGAGTTCATATGGATATGATGAGACTTTTACATAGATTCTAAAAATAAGTTCCCCTGTTATAACTGCATCATTAAACTACAAATGTAACAAAGCTCTCTCCAAGAGTATCTTCTCATACAGATTGAAATTTTCTGCAATAAAATTACATAAAAATATACTTGCAATATCTTAATTACAGACCAATATCACTTTCAACTTGCTTTTATAAAATCTTCGAAAAAACAATGCAAACTAGACTACTGGAACATTTAACAAAATATACTTTAACCATGGAACAGTTTGGATTCAGAAGATAATTAACAACAGAAAAGGCTACATATAAACTAACCTATAAAATACTAGATCCATACCTGTATTTTTGCCAATGTCACTATTGTTTTATTCAGCCACTACAATTTTAAGGGTTTTGAGGAAAATATTGATACAATATTTGAAACTTTGAATAATTCATTTAAAAGAAATTTATTCACTCTAAACTCAAAAAAACACACTAGCATTATGCTGTAACAGATGCCTTCATGGATTAGTTTCAATACATATGACTATGTATTAGGCTGAATCTCTATTCCAAACAGCAGCTTTGAGCTCCCTGTTTCCATTGCTTTTATAAGCATACATTAGTTACTCTGTTAGTACAAGTACAAGGTTAACCATGTGTTATTCTGCTCTTAATGCAAATCTTCACTTCAAGGTATTGTAGCCAAACATTTCTGGTACATTTGTTAATCAAGTAAAATGACTGCTAGATCTTAGTTACGGGCAGTTCGAAGCCATCCATCATAAATTTCACTAGAAACGTCCACTCAAGAAACCTTTAGTAAAAGGAGGGGATTGCTACAGAAATCTTTGAGTCAGAAACCCTGTAAGCAGCCAACATAGAAAAATAAAGTCTGTTTAGCCGATCCCTGAAAGGAGTGGGATATATGAAATATTCATAATGCAACATAGAATGAGGGTCAACAGCCTAACACAAGTGAACCTTCAACCCAAGACAAAAAATAAATACATGAAATTCTCATACTGACCAGGAGGATTGGATGCTGGCATTCCAGTAAGTGAAGATGCTCATAGTGAGACAACCTAAAGCACAAATTCATAGTTCTGGAATGAAATGACTGTCAGTTTCTATAATATGATTTTTTGAGTTCCAGTGAAAAGAGGAGGTTGCGCAATTGGTAGTTGATAAACTGGACAACTGCAGACATTTTACTTCAGATGCAAATAAATAAATAAAAATAGTGAGGACTTTATCATTGATCAATGAACCTCACCCGCATCCCTTAAGAAGTCTCACCTACCATACTGAGTCATGGCATACAAGGTACATGGGGTGATCGTGTACTGAATGCATGCGCCTTGCCTGGACATATATGTGATAATGAAATCTGCTGTTAGATTAAGTTGCTCTGTAATGTTTGCCACACTGGCCATTCACACATATCACTCTACCATTCTACACAGGTATTTGCCAGTGGGTGTATAGAGTCAAAAGCACAATCAGTTTATTTTAATAAAGTCTTGTACAAATAAAGGAGCCAGGAGTTATCATTCAGTATATGACTAGGTTATGGGCTGGACAACTAAGGAATCAGTTTTATTTCTGCCATGGGCAAGTGATTTCTCTCTTCTCTGAAGAACCCAGACTAGCTCTGGGGCCCACCCTCCCTCCTAATCAAAGGGCAGTGGGGGGCTTTACCTTGGGGGTAAAGCAACCACGGTACGAAGCAAGCTGCATGCCTCCACGTATTCTTATGATTAAGAATGCAAGCAGCATTATTTCCACTCCTCCAAATACCTTCACATGGCATGGTGCTTAATTAGGAATAGAAACAACAGGCAAAAGAACAGGCCTCTTCATTAACACATATACATGGGCAAACCTGTCAAAGTGTATCAGGTCTACTTCTAAATTCAGGTACAGAGGTGTAAGCCACTATCATTCTACCACTGCCTATTCAAAGAAAATGAATTATACAGCACAGAAAACAAGCTGCTCCCTATAATTCATAACCTGTTACCTTTGTATGTCTAGTCTAAAAACCTGAACATTAAAGCTACAACCTAACCTGTTGTTTTGTATGGGTGTGAAACTTGGGAAGGATATAATGTGTGGATTTTCAACAACAAAATGCTGAAGAGGGTATGTGAACCTATGAAGAACTAAGGAAATCACAACAAGTATCAGTATGGTGAAAGAAAGAAAGAAGATGAGATCGGATGAAGATGTAACGTACAGGTCAGGGATGAGAAATTCAGACACAACTTCAGTCATGAAAACCTCAAGGGAAAGGTTCACCAGGTAGACTTAATAACAGAAATAATAATTAATATTAAAAGAGATGCAGAGAAAGGACAAGTGAAGGGTTTGACTGAACTCATGGACTTTATGGTCATGGTAACAAACCTCCGGATTCCATACAAGGTGGTAAATCTGCATAATCAACTACAGTGATTAACAACTTGCCAAAGAAAAGTAACATAACAGTGCGCATATTAAGAGATGGTACTAAAATCTTTTATTTCCAATACTTTGTGCTGATCAAAGGCACTCGCATTTGTGTTTTTCAATTCTCCTGGAATAGTCTAGGAATCTTGTGCATAAACTACGTGATGACTCGCATGCAGTACTGAGAAATCTGCTCAGAGTAGCAAGGTTTTAACCAAACACTGTTGGGTAAGACCAGAAAATACTTTATAAGAAAGCATGTACAGAAGGTCTACAACATGGGTATCAATCTCAAAGGGAACATGAGCCACAGAAATAATTTTGAAATATATGGCAGGCCAGGCACATGTCATTTTAAGCAGTAATGATGGTATATACTTTTGTTAAAATTAAACATGCCGTTAAGAACACTTCATAATTTTAATAATATGATCAAAGTTTCTTACAAGTAATCATATTACAATTTCATTGCATTGCTGACGTATGTCATATGTGAGCAACCAGAGACAGCAAAACCTATTTAATTTTTATAACTTCAGGCCTCATGATAAACATTTTAAATAAATAAAATTCTTCAGCACTGAGCCAGGTGAAATTAATTGTAATAAAATCAGTGAGAGGGCCATGAACGATAAGTTGGTGGGCTATATTTTTGACATCCCTGATTTATGCTAAAAGTTCTCTGTAAATTTCACTGAATCCCTGCTTCACGTATGGCCAAATAAATTTCTCTTGTAGGAGTTGAAGCTCGCACAATGGTGGTTCTGCAGATTCAGTTCCCTCCTTCTGGGATGTCATGGTGTGTCGTTTGATGAACAGTTAACACTGAAGATGAAGGCACTATGATCCTTTGAAACGCCAGGAACTCTCACCCAGCAACACAGCGTCACATCTCAGAGGACTGGAATCTTTGAATTTTTCTTGCCTTAATTAAAGATACATTACAACAAAACAAATTTTTAATAAAGGTTCCAGATCTCAATGAGGTATATATATATATTTGAAGCCATGTACATTCTTTGTAGCTTATAACTACAGGGGAATGTTTTTATTATTCAGTATCAAACTATTGGTGTCTTCTGTTAGTTACACGACATACAATTATAATTACTACAAATGGAATCAAGTACATGGGGAAGTGCATACAGACATACTCAACTCCTAACCACACACTTATCACTATGTCCTGTTTTTGCACTTTGCAAACTGTTACAGAACATTATTTCTTTATATTGTACAATATATATTTCACAAATCTTTGACAATATTTATTTAAATGACCTTCTTAGTTGAACCCATTCACTGTTTGCATGATGAGTCAAAATTAAACCAAGATCACAATGTGTGTTGGGACATCACAGACTTCATTACTTTAAAATGAGTCAGCATTTAAATGCCAAGGAACCTTCCCTGAAGCAGTGTAACCGATAAACTGGCAGTACCACACATTTTCCTCCCTTTCACTATTTCTGCTCAGCACAGAGCATTATGCACTTCAGTTATTTCTCAATGTGGAATAACACTGGTTACTCAAAGTATTCTGAAGGTGTGTAATCCCCATCATGTTAGGTCCATAATACAAAGCTGTAGCATGTATATATCTATACAGAGTGTCCCAGGAGGAATGTGCCACACTTCGGGAGGGTGTTCCTTATGTTAAAGTATACCGATATAACCCAAAACACCTATATCCAAAGTTGAACGGTTACGGAGATAATGGCCAGAGAAGTTTGAAATTTTGACAGCTGTTACACAC
>Ga0131853_10005897_pt1 | contig 22125 bp, 12 predicted proteins | sample TergutLab28metaG_FD_92764 | JGI IMG/M metagenome (GOLD analysis project Ga0131853, IMG submission 92764) | Labiotermes labralis P1 segment gut microbial communities from Petit-Saut dam, French Guiana - Lab288 P1 (version 2) (version 2) | ecosystem: Host-associated > Arthropoda: Insects >... | reverse complement strand
CAGTCTCCTCCATTCCCCCGTTACCTCGTCCCTCCTAGGTCCAAATATTCTCCTCAACACCATATTCTCAAACACCCTCAGCTTCATTTCCTCCCGCAATGTCAGTGACCAAGCTTCACACCCCTACAAAACAACAGGCAAGATTATAGTTCTATATATCTTAATCTTTAATTTCCTGGACAGCAACCTGGAAGACAAAAGATTCTGCACCGAATGATAGCAAGCATTTCCTTACCTCAATCTGCTCTTAATTTCTTCCGCAATAGAACTTTCATTTGTTAAAGTTGTTCCCAAATATTTAAACCCTTCCACCCTCTCGAAGGTACTATTATCAATCCTCACACTGTGAATTCGTCTTGCATTCTGATCTCGAGACATGACCATGTACTTAGTTTTATCCGCACTTACTTCCAGTCCAATCTCTAAATACATCACGAAAGTGTCTTCTAGTGTTGGTGCTAACATTTCTCCATACACCGTTCCATTATGGACCATTATGTCACGAAAATGGGTTGGCACACCCTATGACAGGGAGGCGAACCTAATAACGTCCCATAAGCATATGTGATGCGCCGCCATATTTGCATATGAAAGCAAAGTCACTGTTAAATTAAGAGCAGTAAAGTGATACTGATACCCTACCAATGCGGAAGAAGTTGACTCACATCTAGCTTCGCCTTGCCCTATCTTTTCCAGCCACAAAATATAAGCGTTTCTTTGCAATACACCTCCATGTTCTTGACCATGTCACTGACACGCGTTTTACAGTAGACGGTCGATGGCTTATGGGCTTTTATTTTAGTGACGCGTCCCCAGATATTTAGCCATTGATTGTCGCGAGAATGCAAAGATGTAATGACATTTACCATTAATTAATTTAGACTGTACTGTTTAAGAGTTCACTGGCACAGACAAGACGGTAATATATTACTTAACAAAACACATCACACCTTAAAGTCCTTTGCGGGGGGTGAACGCACTTAAAGTAGCAGCCTACGCGTTGTTGATACCTCAAATACGAAGCGAATGCAGCAGGGTACAAAAATTTGTCTGTTGCGTGACTTTGCCTGTGAGTTTATGCTTTATACATAACGAATTTCAGTGGACGGTGAAGCAACTTAGATCATAATCGGATCTATTATGTCGTATGAATATTACTTTTAAGAATAAGCTTTAGTGAAGCGCGAATTTCGGCAAACGCTGTATCTAGGAGGTTAGGTGAAACTCGCGATGGCTTCCAACGTTAGTTCCATAGCGTCACTGGTCTACTATAACCGGCGAATGGTTGTTTGCGAACTTCGTTTTGATTGTATCAAATATCAACGTGTGCATCACTAACTTGTTGCCCTCTGTGTTACAATGCATTGCCACATAAAGAGTGAAAAACTTATGGTGAGTTCGCTGTGCCCATGTACCCTATATTGTAAATTTGTAAGTAATTCCGAGAAAAACACTGAAAATGTCAGTAGTTTAAATGTACCTTTCCACATATTACATTACAAACACTATTTCTCCGTTACCTTAGTAACAGATTTACAAATAATCGTAGTCGATATCTTGTAAAAGTCAATATACATTCATCAGAAAGTTTACAATCAGTCAGACTAGGCTGTTGTGTTTAGATCGTAGACTGTTTTTTTTCGGCCCCACACAAAACACAACGTTGAGTTCATAAAGATCAGTCAAGATTACACACCTTAAATGTACTTTAGGCACTCGTGTGAAATTTCTGTTATTCTTGTCGCAAATTCATCAAACTCGGAGTGTGTATAAATTTCAGTAAAATTCCCCAAATCTGAAATTTAACAAAATGGTAGCCGCTCTGTTCCTTGGTGTCAAGACGGATCGGTTTGCCAGATCAGCTGCGATGGCTGTGAAGCACGCGAGTGTCACTTAGGCCGACTTCAGCGTCCCAGTCATTTCCAAGCAGTTTCTTATCCGTGCGCATCTGTAACTTCTCTAACAAATTCCCTTTCACGAGGCACTCAAAAAGTGCGGTTAGACTGGACGAATGAACCAGACACAAACGTTTTCGTCGTCACACAATATTTATGTACATTTGAACAAATATGAAACACAAAAAAATTGAATATGTACGAATGAAATCGACTTCCAACTTTTTGTTCAACCCTAACGAAAGACATTAGGGCCACCACTAGCGGGGCAAGGGGAGGAGGAAGGCGCGGAAAAACAGTGAAATCGATTAAAATGGAAGAAAATCAGTCTACCTTAAAGCGTATGAATTGTAAATTAAGTTCCTTGCAGATTTTAGAGTGTATTAGACAGGCAGTTTGACGGCGCAAAAAAAAACACAGGGGCGCTTTGTTCGTAGGAAGTCTGTTCCAGCTCAGTCAGGCAGCAGTATGCATCAGACTGTACAATCTGCTCATTACGTGCACATTACTTAGGATAAAGCAATACAAGTTATGGGTCAGTGACCATGGTAAGGAAATGTAACTGTCTACTCATTACTGTAATGTTTGTATACTGAAAGTCGTACTACGAAATTCGTTTCCTTACTGCGAATTCCGCAGGCAAGGCAATGAAACGGCAATGCATTAAAACAGCCCTGTACGAAGAACAGCCAACATCTCCATATATTAATTCGTGATAATTATTAACAAAAGAAGTAATTAGTGTATTCATCAACAGATAGCATACGGATTTGAGTCCCCTGTATTTTATGTAACCCGAAAGCTCAGTACAGTTAATATCTAAGCATATTACCAGCAAAGGCACGATACAACAATAAAAGCAATGCCACTGCAGGCCTGGACAGACCCTGAGGGTTCCAGGAGGTTCAGGCTCCCGGATTTCAAGGCAGTCGGCACATGAAGGTGGTAAAGTTGTCAGCCCTACGGACCGGCCGCCTTTACCCTCCAGGAAATATTCCTGGTACTCATTTCTGTTAGAGGCTGAGTCGACGCCAGGGTCATAGTGCGGCCGGAAGGATTATGTTAATGATACCATCGGGAATCGAACCCGCGACGTTCCGGCTAATAGCGCAGTGCCTCAACCAACTGCGCCACCGCGTACCCCATATTACGATATAAAGTTTTTTCACAATTAGAACCCTGAAACTCCGGTATGTTTCGACCCCTTCTGGTGGGTCATCCTCAGGGAGGGAACATTAATATTTGTACAAAATATAAATAGATAAATAGATCAAAACTAAATTAAAGTCGTGACGTTGGTACAGCACTACAATACTGCATCAGCATCAAACAACAAACAATCTAAATAAAATTGTAACCTATTTTGTGCATTACCTCCGCTTTATACATCGATGCACCCTCCCTGAGAATTACCTCACAAGGAAAGGTCGAAACACGTTGGGTTCTAGTGTCTCATTTGTAAAAAACTATGTTGTATTATGGTATATTTGTTGGTATATTCTTGATCTTTAAAAATTGGTGTATGGATGTGAATGCCACAATGTTCGTTACTGCGTTCACAGAAGCACGTCACTTTTCTCCCGAGCCAGGTCAGTTCAGTCCACGCCCACCCAACCGATTTCATTAAGACTCATTTTAATATTATTTCCTATCGAGCTTTATGATCTGTACTGCTCACTACTTATTATTCAGGTGATCAAAACCAGAATAATGAGATGGGAGGGACATGTGGCACATATGGGTGGTGCATACAGGTTTTCGCTAGCGACAACTGGAGGAGAGAGAGAACCTGGAAGATCTAGGCTTAGATGGGGGGACAATATTAAAATGAATCTTCAAGATGTGGGATGGAAAACATGAACTGGATTGACCTGGCTCAGGATAAGGACAGGTGGCGGGTACTTGTGAATGTGGTAATGAACCTTCGGGTTCCATAAAATGCCCGGAATTTCTTGATTGGCTGAGAAACTGTTACCTTCTCAGGAAGGACTTTGCTCCGTGGAGTTAGTTATTATCCTCCTATCCACGCTTGGGTCTTCCAAGTGGTCTCTTTCCCTCAGGCTTCCCCACCAAAATCCTGTACACACCTTTCCTCTCCCCCATTCACGCCACATGCCTGGCCCATCTCATTCTTCTTTCCTTGATCACTCGAATAGCATTCGGTGATCAGTTCAGATCATGAAGCTCCTCATTATGCAGCCCCTTCCAGTGCCCCATTACCTCAACCCACTTAGGCTGAAATACCTATCTCAGCACCTCATCTTCACACACAGTAAATTGTGCAGGATCCACAGATATTCCATCTGAATGTAAGACATTTTCTGCTGTTCTTTATGTGCGATTGAGCTTCTGTGTTCATTTACAGCTGAAACATGAACTTTAATGAATTTTTCTGCTTCAATTTGTGAGATTCAGTTACTTCATGTATCAAAATTTTGTCGTCTTATTTTAAGAGTTAAATTACTTACTTACTTACTCCATGCAGCACAGTCCTTCTTGAGAAGCTAACCGGTTCTCAGCTAGTCAAGAAATTCCCCACATTTTATAGAAACAGAAGGTTCATTACCACGTTTATAAGTGTCCGCCACCTGTCCCTATCCTGAGCCAGATCGATCCAGTCCATGTTTCCCCAGTCCCACTTCCTGAAGTTACATCTTAATATTATCCTCCCATCTATGCCTGGGTCTTAAACGTTAAATTACAGTACTTCAAACTCAGCACACATATATGGGGAAAGGGAAAGAGAAGCAGGGACTTGGTGTCTGTCCGTTACATTCTCAAGCTTAATGTGATGCCATCGGATAGACTTGCTTTTGCAAACATGACATTGAGTATGGAATAAGGTTATTATGAAGAGTCATTTTGTGAGGTCTGTCTTTTAGGAAACTAAGACATTAGGAGCTGGGGAAACTACTCTCAGTTGCTTCATTATGGCCTCCAGATTCCAAATGAGCATGGTTGCACAAATCCTGGCTACTTGATCGACTATACTTTGTACGGCGTGACCTAATATTTCCGGCATGATTACTGAAAAATTGGCAGTGCTGAAATAAAGACATAAAACTTTAAAATGAAAATATAACATTTATGGTTGTTTAAAGTGTATTGCTCTTGTTCAAGGTCATATAAAAACCAAATAACTACCAAAAAATAATACACAACATTATGGCAAAATAATACGGCACAGTCTGTGGGGGAAAAATGAGTTTAAAATAATATTTGAGCAAAAATATATACATTAAACATTAAGACAATGAAATTCAAGAAATGAATAACAAGAAATTACTGATGCAGTTATAATGAGCAGTAAGATTGAAATATTTTTAAATTCAGTACACTTGAGTCCGAGCACATGTCTTCACTTTCAGTGTCAGTTACACCTCAGTTCAAAATGTAGGCTGAATTGAATATTTTGAAAATCTGAGTTTGTTTATCCACATTTTAAAATATTTTGACTACTATTCTATATTCCAAGCTTTTTTTTTTTTTATCAAAATTGTCTATTATTTCCGAGTTTCTGTACAATATCCCAATATCCTATGGTACAACAGAAGCAAAAAATGACTATAACCTCTGTATTACACATTATAACTCAGTGTCACTCATCAGAAGAATCTAATAGACAAGCGCATTCAAACAATATCAACAATAAATCCCCAATTTTCAAGCAACTGTCTTACGCAGCCATAAGCATGACGCCCATACACAATACACATGGAAACACACACACACACAAACTCACAACTTGAAATTCAGATCCAATTTCAACATGATGGAAGTTCATCACACTTAAAACTTAAATTTCCTGCTCACACACAATTAGAACTTTCACCAAATATACAAAACACCCTGTACTTTAAGCTGCTTTGTTGGTTTTCATACAGAAACGTTTTGAAACGCATTGCACTTATGAAACTGAAAATAAATACCACATGAGAAGTGAGGTTATGTTGCCAGTGGCTATGAAGATGGAGGCAGAAGAGCCGTACAGACTGTCGGCACCTAGCTACCAAAATTAATGTCAACACATGTTAGCAGACAGTACTAATCACAACCACTGTTTTTCCATACAACCAGTACCAAAATAAACATCAACTGGGCAGTCCTTATCTTCGCATCTTGCAGAACATGTGCTAAAACTTCGACAAAAAGACCGGCCACTCCAAATTAGGCCACAACCACTTCCCTGCACATCCTTTCCAATTCAATATTCACTAATCACCACACCATTCTACACTACAGAATGCACAAGTTATTACCCCAAGATAAAGTTCTGTACCATGATGTTAAATCACATTGCAAAGTACGAAATCTTCATTAAGAATAACTGGATACTGCAAAAGGTAAGGAAGAGTTGATACAAGAAATCCTAACAATAAAAATAAAACATGAAACAATAAGAGTGCAGTTAACTATTGTTAGAACTCTGGCATGAAAGCCATTCATGCAGATGAATGTGCCGAACATGTTTTCATGACAATGTGTAATTGGTGCGCTGCTTATGCAACACCATAAAATGATTTTTGGACATAGACATACACACACCGGTACACACGATCTTTATAATGCGCAGTGTTGTGCCCCTGAAAAATCCCCCCCCCCCCCCCACACATAATCATATACACACATATCTATATATATATAAAGGAATGTGTACCGTGTACGGTTTTCGAAAGGAAAATTTTGAGGAAAATATTTGGCCCAACTTATGAAAATGGATCCTGGCGAATAAAAACTAATCAGGAATTGGACAAACTAATAAAACATAGGAACATAATAAATTTCACCAGAGCGCAAAGGATAGGATGGTATGGTCATATTGAAAGAATGCAAGAAACAAGAATGGTCAAAGCAATACATTCCTGGAAACCCATTTCCAAGAGGCCAACGGGAAGACCAAAGATACGCTGGGAGGATGATGTTAAAAAAGATATACAGAGGTTAAAAGTGCCAAATTGGAAGACCCTTGCCCAGGATAGAAGAAGGTGGAAGGAAGTGGTTGAGAAGACCAAAACTCTGCACTAAGAGTTGTAGAGCCATACTAAGAAGAAGAATGTGCACCATGTAATAATGGGTGATGCAACGCGTGGCATTTCAAAATTTAAAGTTCAAATTAAACATTAATATTCTTACTTTGTCATACAATTTCACAGAACACAACGAAACCAACACAACAAATAAGAATAAGAACAATAAAAATGATATGAAAATTCAGAATTACTAAATCTCAACTACGAGCAACGCAGCTCTTGCATTCTACAGGAGTTATTGGGCAGCTGGGTCACATATCATTTTAATGACAATTATATTAGATTTTAATATATGCTGCACTTGATGGTCTGATTACTGTGACACACAGTTAATATACAGTAGTGGTGATGACATCTAACATTATGATATAGTGTTAATAAAAATCCAACCAGATGCAACAGTATGCAGATATTTATTTACGGCAAAGTCACTCTACATGTTTCGGTTGTCACAGCACCCATCATCAGGAGTACTAAAAACTGCAACCGCAGCCTCCAGTACAGGTCATACTGCAAAATACAAGGATTAACTGGAATGAACTAACAGTGTGTGTTGGCTTATTAACTTCTGATAGTAATGTGTGGCGGTACATTAACACATTTACAAAAGTCTAGGTATACAATATCATAGAAGTTTGTTAAGTTATAAGTCACATAAATAAGTTACATCCCAACCTACAATTTACCCCTACCTTTGAATACAACAATAGCATAAGTTTTCTCAATCTACTAATAATTTGACACCCCACCCAAATAGAAATTGACATCTTCCAAAAACCGACAACAACAGATAAAACTATCAACTATACCTCGAACCATCCTATCGAACACAAAATGGCAGCCTACCGCTACCTGATCAACATGATGTTGTCACTACCACTCTCAACTGAAAGGAGAATACCAGAATGGCAAAAAATACAAACCATAGCAAACAACAATAAATTCCCCATTCATTACATAGCCAAGCTGAGAGCACAAATACAACATAAAACCCAGATGAACACAACCAACAACGGCAACAACAATAAATGGGCCACCTTCACTTATCACAGTTCCAAAGCCAGAAAGATAACCAACCTCTTCAAACAGACAGACATAAAGATAGTCTTTAAAAGTACAAACACACTGCAACAACTGACCAAACCCCAAATCCACGACACAATGCAGGACCACGACAAAAGCGGCATATACAAACTGACATGTAAAACATGCAACAGAGTGTACATAGGCCATACCAGTAGAAACCTGACACTTAGGTACCGCAAACACATGTTACATAAAAAACAACAATCCCCAGTCCGCTTGTGCACTGCACATCCTGCAAAACATACATGAATATGGTTCCTTCAAAGACAGCACGTCACTACTCAAACCAATCCACAAAACCTCAATGCTAATTCCCTATGAACAATTACTAATCCAAACTTTCCATCAAAATTGAAACCTCATTCCTAAACAAAACTGTGGCGAACAAAACCCACTATTTATGTTAGCTACAGACTACAGCCTTACGTAACTACCTGCCCACAACCGCACTTACCACACGATCCGCACAAACCAGTCCTGACCTAGCCACGTTGGAACCTTACGTAACTACCTACGCTCAACCAATCAATACCTACCACGGGATTCGCACAAACCAGTCCTGACCTAGCCATGTTGGAACCTTACGTAACTACATATACTCAACTGATCGATACCTACCACATGATTCGCACAAACCAGTCCTGAACTAGTCACAGTGGAGGGAAGTATCTGTACCAGTATGTGAGTACTTTATTAACTAACTCCATCCATTGCATCTTCCTATCGTGCTTTTAACTATTCATATTTATATTTATTATCCAAAGAGATTTTAACTTATAAATATCCACGATATTGTATACCCAGACTTTTGTAAATTTGTCAATGTGCCGCCACCCATTACTATCAGAAGTTAACAAGCCAACACACACTGTTAGTTCATTCCAGTTAATCCTTGTATTTTACAGTATGATCTGTACCGGAGGATGCGGTTACAGTTTTTAGTACTCCTGATGATGGGTGCTGTGACACCCTAAACATGTAGAGTGACTGCAGTAAATAAATATCTGCATACTGTTGCATCTGGTTGGATTTTTATTAACACTTAATTACGATGCACGGAACCATGAGCTTAAAAAATTATGATATAGTATAAGAAGTAAGTAATAATGAATGAAGAGGTATTTAAAGCACCAGATAATGTAAATAACAATAACCAGTTTTTGCAAAACAAATGTATCTGACATCTTCCCGTCTAATCTTAACAAAATGGAATACAGGTATACCCCACACAACCAGCTGGGTAACGCAAGTTGGCACAACTAGTTACGGGTAAAGTGAGCACTTACTATTTTGCTGTCACTGACCAAATCATGCACGGCTCTTTAGACAGGCAACTTTTACATAAAGAACTTAGACTGCAACTAAAAATGGCACCTGTAAGTAAAAACATTAGTTTATGTTAAAAATGTGCATCTTAAAATCAGGGTTCAAACTGTCATGGCTGACTTCAATAACATGAATAATGATTTCCAAACTTTAAGTAAAATGTTTACATAGGTACAAAATTGATAAAAATAGTCAGATGCTAAGCATTAAATTGTTTTAAAACATAAATTATAAATAAACCTATAATCAAAAGAAGTCGGCATTTCAGAACTTCGACACTTAACATCCTACTCACATCTTTACTCCCTAAAAGTGACCACACGTTACCTCTATGGAATATGAGGTCGTACTTTCACTGGTCTCTACAGGTCACTGTAAGCTTCTACAATTGTATAATAAATCATACAGTATTACAATATCAGAGGGTACATGGTCAAGCAGTTGGATGAGGCACTGGCCACAAGCTGGAAGGTGGCGGGTTGGATTCCCGATGGTGTCACTGGAATTTTTTATCGACATAATTCTTCTGGTAGCAGAGGAATACCTCTACTCTTACTTTACCCTTGGCAGTAGGTGGGGGTGGGTGGTCAGTGCCATGCCCCTCTCCCCACCCCTCCCCCAGAAAAGGGACCTGTTACCCATTCTACGAGAGGGCGGGTGGGCTCCAGGGCCAGTCTGAACAGGTGCTGAAAATGTCGCTCTCACCGAGATTCTATCCCCGGATACTTCAGAGTTTGTGCTGAACACAAAGGAAGCAGATTCATCTGTGATGTTGGTATTCACCTACATAACTACGGCATGTCACGTACCAGAGGATTACAATGCATACACACACCTATGTAGCAAATATCATGCTGTAAAATTTAGTAGGTAGTAACACTCAAGAATTGTATTTGTAAGGTGCCTGGTTCAAAACTCGGCAGAACTCTTTTCCTTTTACAGTAGATACGGCATTACCATCCCTCAATTCAACGTTTTCTGTCATTTAACAATCAAACTTCATCAATCCCAAATAATAATCTCAGCGTAAACATTTCCTGCAGTTAGATTCTATCATCGGTCCACTGTCAAAATCCACCACATACCTAAGAAACCTAAAACTGCATAGTGATACAAGTTAGTATTGAACAAAGTACGTCAGGCCGTTCACCTCCGCCACCATCTACAAAATTCAATACAACGCTATGAAACAATAATCTACTCACCCAAGTACAAGACAGCGAACTCGAACCATCCGTATGCAAAGATCAACATAGACCATTTAGTCTGCAAGAACGCATGACAATACCACCAAGAAATAACTAATCTCACGGGAAATGGAATATCACCTTGTCTCCTCGCCATCAAAGAGAGATAAACACCAGTTTCTCATATCACCGAAGAAATGGAGAATACGCCCTAAAAAGTTCACACTTTAAAAATTACAATGTAATGAACCAAGTTTTTATACAGTCATTTTTAAACACAACTGGTTTTAGTATACCCCTCAGATAATTCTTAACTTTTTAATCCTAAGACTGTTACATGGATCCTAATATATACAAACTCATATATTTTACTTTACATTCCTGTAATATAATCTGTAAGCATTTGGGATCCCACAATGCACTGAAATATAGATAGCTCTTGGATCTGTTTCTCAGAGGGCCTGAAGATGACCCAATAAAGGTCGAAACATGTCGCCTTGACAATATAATACTTTTATTGTATATTAAAATTGTCATGTTATTGGCTGATGCGTTTGTATTTATCTAAAACTGCAGCTACAGTGCATGTGCACATATATATATATATATATATATATATAAGACAAATGGGCAAAGTTCTTGTTATTGCAAGTTTGTAATAATACGTTACAATTATCATTTGCATACAAAACTTTAACCTGCAGTTACTGGGTTTCTGTCCCGTGTTCAAAAACGGACAAAAGATCATCTGAACCTGAGTTTTTGGTGAAGAATTCTAGTTTCTGACTAGTGGACTTTTTGTATTATAAAGGAATCCAGCATCCTGTAACTGGGAACTGTTCCTTCTGTCGAAACCAACCCAGCACTTGCCTCCCCAACCACTCGTATGAGGATGGAAACAAAACCAAATCCTGCAACTCTGTGCTCTCCTCTCAAAATGAGGCAATGCACAAGGTGCACAAATCTTGTAATCCTGAGCACAATATACCATCCTCAGAACCCTTTGAAGCACTCAAAAATTTGTGAAATTCTTTCCTACAAATACTACAAACACTACAAACAAATGAGCACGTTCTTCTGTCCCTCTTTAAGAGAAATAAAAGTTCACCCTACAACAGGCCACAATGGCCCAGAGGGACAGTAGACATATAGCTCTACCCTTTCTTTAATCTCAGCGCTAGATGGGGTGGGTGGTCAACGCCATGCCCCAGCTGCTTTACCCCAGGAAAGACCTGGTACCCACTGTATAGGAAGTTGGGTGGGACCCAGGGCCGGTCTGGACGAGCGCGGAAAATCTCACCCCCACCGGGATTCGATCCCTGGACCGCCCAGCCCGTAGCGAGTCACTATACTAACTGAGCTGTCCCGGTCCACCTTTAGAAGAAACATGACAGAAAATAAAGCTGGTAATATAGCAGGATGTGTAGAACAAAAAGCAAACTGAGGTTGTGTGATGTGTTGCTCCTATGTGTTGCACATAAAACACAAGTACTTCATTCATTCATTCATTCCATCAATTGGTCAATCAATCAAGCAATGACACATGAGACTAAACTACACTGTCAAAATACTGCAAAAGTGTAAATTATATCTACATATTCAAATTTAATTTGAACTTTAATATATCAATGTTTCTTAGTGGATCCCACTGCACTTTCTAGCTATTAACATTTAGGCCCATGGCTCAGGCAGCCGTACATTTTGCAATGGCGCACAAGAATGAGTATATGCAATATGTAACACTGTCTATGGCCATCAATTAGACCGACGTAATTAACACACTTACGGTAAGAGAGATTGAATTACACTAGCTGAGAGAAGAAACAGCACCATTCTATGAAGACATATGGGGATGTGATGTTAAGACTTAGACGTATCTCAGCTTCACCATTGTGGCCACCTTTGTTAGTCTTTACCTATGATAACAGGGCCCCCACCACCCAATGGACAGGAGGCTGGCTGATGCTAAGTGGGTCCTAGGTCCAAGTACATCAATTATTGCATTGCTTCTAACCCATATATGGGTTGAAACAGGTTGACTGGGCCTTGTGTTAAGCATACCAACACTGAAGACTGTTGAAAATTATAAGACTTCACCCCATTTCTTAAGCCCTGACTTACCCTCCATTCCACATGCCTTTTGTCAGTATTTTGGTTCCATTACTTGTACTGTCACACTCTCAGTTTTCCCTGTAAGGAACGTAATATTGCCAAAACTTACATTCTCTGAATTTATGCAAAAATTCAGATGTTCAACATAAAATAAAGTAAAGTAAAGTAAAGTTCACCCTAGCACAGGAAGTTCCAGAGGGGGAGTAGAGGTACAACTCTACTCTTTCTTTAACCTCGGAGTTATATGGGAGTGGATGGTCAACGCCACGCCCTGGCTGCCTTACCCCTGGGGAAGACCCGTTACCAATTGTATAGGAGGCTGGGTGGGCCCCAGTGGAGGTCTGGGTCGGCGGAAAATATCGCCCCCCACTGTGATTTGATCCCCGCACCCTCCAGCCTGTAGCAAGTCACTATACTGACTAGGCTATCCTGGATCCGTCCAACGTACGGAACAGTCTCAATCTTCATGACTAAATGTGACTGATAAAACAATCACATACATCAGAATTACAGAATCCCTTCAATGTAAAATGTCTATTTGGCTTCAAGATCTTACAAAATACCAGCAATAACAATACAAAATATCCTCAAAAAACACAAAAGCATGGGAGTTTATACAAAGAATAATAATTACAATAATAAACAGTGTTTGTACACTGGAGTTACGGAGCATGAAAGCAAGCAACTTCACTTAATGACAGAACTGAACAACAGCGGCAGAAAAGTCGTCTCAGCCCAGTTTGTTGGAAACAGTCATAACTAACTAACTAACTAACCAACCAACTAACTTCATGCAGCAGAGTCCTTCCAAGAAGCTAACAGGTTATCAGTCTGACCAGAAATTCCCCAAATTTTATGAAACCCAAAGGTTTATTACTGCATTCACAAGGGCCCATCATCCGTCCCTATTCTGAGCCAAATCAATCCAGTACATGCCCCACCAACACACTTCTTGACATCCATTTTAATATTGTCCCCCTAGTCTATACCTTTGTCTTCCAAGTGGTCTCTTTCCCTGAGGCCTCCTGACCAAAACCCTGTACACAGCTCTCCTGTCACCCATGTGTGCAACATGCCCTGCCCATCACTTTACGATATGATCACTTGAATGACATATGGTGAGAAGTACAGATCATAAAGCTTTTTGTTATGTAGTCTTCCCCACTACCCTGCTACTTTGTCCCTCCTAGGCCAAAACTGGAACCAGTCATGAATGGTAGAAACAGTGGTACTGATATGCATCAGCAAAATCCCAACCATCCATGCTCATAAATGCCAAGACTCTACTGTATGAACAAGCACCAGGCTGACTGTCTTTCAGGATGTGACTTTACAGTTTCAGGAGTGGGTACAAAAGCACACAGAGCCACATCCCAGCAGACACCACTACCACCACCACAACCTCAAACCTCACATGGAAATGAATGTATGTAGAAGTCTGTGGTTCATCCAGCAGACATGAAATACAGACACCACTATACTTGACACTGTTTCTGAAAAGGTCATGATTTGACTAACTTATCATTGTTTAAAGAAAACTAATTTTATGCACAGCAGTATGAGCAAGCTATTATGGCACTCTTCAGTGTAGTACTCACACATACCTATAAAAACAATTCATCAGTATTATGACACACCCACTGTTACCATACTACATTAATATCTCATGTAAAAAAAAAACAAAAGGCAATCAACTGATTACTTTGAGCACACAGTACCATAACTACAAGGCAGTCCACAAATAAGTTCACAAGTCACATATTCTGAACTATGTGCTTGTGGTTCTAACATAAACAATACGTATGCAATTTTATGACTCCCACTTCACTTTTCAACACGGTACCCACCAGGAATGAGGCATCTGTTGTACCATGGAACTGGCTTTTCAGTTCCCTGATGACAGGTGTCTGTGTCTGTGTCTTGCAATTGCAACCACCTTAACATGGCTGTCTCCATGACATAATCACTTTGAAATTTGTGGCTACCAAGGAGATACTTTAGAGCAGGAATGAGATGGTATTTGCTGGGTACCAGATCTTAACACTTTAAACGCCGAGTTAAATCCCATCTGCCATTTGCTGGCATTATTAGGAACTCATCATATTCTCCACGTTAGCAGGGTAAGGGTTAACAACCACAAATTTCAAAGTGATGATGACACGAAAACAGCTGTCATATAGTGGCCGCAATTGCAGGACACGGACTCCTATCGCCAGGGAACTGGAAAGCTATTTGTGAGATATGACAGATACCTCAATCATGGTGCAGACGACACTGAAAGGTACAGTGGCAGTCATAAAACTGCATGTATATTGCTTTAGTTAGAAATACAAATAAAGAATAAAGGATATATGACTTGCGAACGTATTTTTTCATAGCCCCTCATACAATCATCTTCTTACTTCACACTAAAGTTATAGCACTCTTCACAATATACCTTCAGTTTTCAGATAATCTCTACAGTCTGTGTAGGCTACAGCCTAGTCTAAGAAAAACCTGTTGGGAAATCAATATTTTCAATATATATATATATACACAAATTTTCACAGTTGTATTGTGCATCTTGATAACATCAATGTTTTTTATTCACCAACTGATGCACAAGTGAAATGTCTTAAAAACAATACTAAAATATACAATAAAACAGTTCCGACATGTTTCGGTGCAAGCACACCGTCATCAGGGACCGCATTATCCGTGCTTGCTAAAGTTACAGTTGTTAAAACACATCGGTGTGGTTAGTTCGGTGGCGATGTGGCTGCCAGCCACATCGCCACCAAACTAACCACACCAATGTATTTTAATTGACTATTTTAACAACCGTAACTTTAGCAAGCACAGATGACGGTGTGTTTGCACCGAAACACATCGGAGCTGTTTTATTGTACATTTTAATATTGTTTTTAAGACAATTCCCTTGTGTATCAGTTGGTGAATAAAAAACTTTGATAATATATACACAAGTTTAAACCAATCAGACGCCCAAAGAAAATTTTAATACAACATTGAAAGCCCACATGGTGTCATATTTCAGAAGACACATCATCTTCATAGTCATCACATGAGGATCCTCCAACCTCAATAACTGTTTTCTTGTATGTTAACTTTCTCTTTCACATTTTCATCAAAAACATATTACTCTTTCAAATACTGTATTTACTCCAAAACAAGGTAAACATGCATATAAGATGACCTAACTTCATCATCCTCAAACTTTTGGGAAAATTTCCATATTTACATAAGGCAGATTCTTAGATCACATGGTGTTTGTATGCTTAATGTTTTTGATTTGTAGGACTGCCAGACTTAAACTATTAGAATATTAGTGAACTAAATCCTTACAAACACATCACCAGATTAGTCACCAATTTCATCGCTGTAAGAGGTTTTCTTAAAAATCTTCCTGCCATAGGACATCAACTGCTGAGGCCTTTGCACTTCTGGGATGTTATACAGCATTCATTGGTAGTTACTGACATTTTCAGTACCATCTTCAAGGGTTTAAGCCGCCCAGGAAGGCACTTCACCCTTCAGGATGGGACCAACAGGCTGTCCCAAAATGTTGGTAGATAACCACTATATCAAAGCTGCATTATATTCCAGAAGAGTAAAGTCCCCTTTTACACTGCAGTGGGAGCCTGGAATCACACATCATTCTGTACTTCAACTCACATCACTTGAAAACAGCACTTTTTAAATCCCTTGAAAATGGTGTCTGGTAAAATGTTACTCTTTAGACTCAGTCCACCGCAACAGCAGCTTTGCCGCTAATGTCAGTGCACAATTCCCAGTTAACAGCTGTTCTACGAATGGCGGATGTAGCCAATCTCTGAAAACTTTGTTCACTGCCACATCAGAATCTGTAACTGAGTGAAAATGCCCCGTGCTATGGTCACTAGACCTGTGTTTAGAATATTACTTAAAAGTTTCTATTCTCTGTGTTAAGTGACCCTTGATAGCATCTAATACCAGCAATCCTCTTTTCTTTAGAAAAGAAACTGGTCTTCTGCGCCAGATTTCTATCAGCCATGAGCTCTTCTGTCGTCCACTTTCCTTATCAATATTTAAATACAGGGTGAGTCACAGGAGCCTGACATCAATTTCTTTATTGAATTCTGAAAATCATCAGATTCCAGTGACTCATCCTGAATAATCCCATAGTAAGTTTTTTTCTTTCAGATATTTCTCTTCATATTAATAAATATTGTCAGTCTCCCATCACCATCAGCCAGAACTGAAAGCATCATGACGATTCTCAGTTTTGTCATGTCCATTGTTTTGATAAGCACTGGTACTGATCATTTTGCATCAACAGCAATGTTGGTCAATATATGAGAAAAGACTGGGGTTTCATCTGTGTTAGCCATTTGTCCCAAGAGGTAATCATATTTTTTGCAATTGGCATCCTATTTATTTTTTAAATTGTTCCGTGGAGAACTGTCATGTTAATGTAGTTCTTGCTTCAAAAGAGAACCCATTACAAAACATAATACTTACTGATTATCATAAATGGCTTTTAGATCTTGCCATAGAAACAACATGTCTGTAGCAACCTTCAAGTCCTCCATTTTGGTGGCTCTCTGGTAATTAGAAGGTAATTTGTATGTTTCTTTAGCATTAACTCCAGGACTCTCACAGCAAGGCAATAAAATCTCCTGCCTGGGCCCACAGAATGCTCTCTTAGTAGAATCTGCATTGATTTATAACAGCCCTTTCTGTCTTCCCCAGTACCAGACATTGCATTCTGTCACACGAAATTTCTGTGTGCCAGCACAATTGTTGGTGTCCTCTGCATGTTTAATTATAGTAATGTAAAATTTGCATTGCAACTGCAACAAACTGACATGAAGCTGTACCTTTCCCTTCACCACAATCACTCATGATGTTAAAAAACACCAAATTAAACAACTTCTGACTTCAACCAGCTGACTTGATATGAACTGTTGGAATTCGGGATCAGAAATACAACGTAACGAGTATGCTTTATGCTGTTCATTCTATGCATTGCTGACAACCAATTCACAACACTCAGCCCAAAAAATGCACAATGTTCTTCCTTAGGTATTTATATAATACAGAGTATTCCTACATGTTTCAATCCACACTGGATCACCATCAGAGAAAAGGTATCAAACAATACTGCACAAAACTAATTAGCTATTTTATACACACAATTAAGAAAGGAGTCAAGTAGTAATACATAGTTCTGTGAAGAACAGTTGTGTACACAAGTGAAATGGAATCTTGATACACAGCATCTCCAGGGCAGCGGCAATCTTAGTTAACTTGAATTTGAATGACGCCATCCCGTTGTGCATGTGTAATAAACTTTATTGCAAAGTACCGTCATAAACAACAATTGAATATCAGTTGTAGTTTTACAACTAGTTAGTTGCCAGTAGCCTGCACACACACACACACACACAAACAGGGATACATCTGGTTACGCATACACCTTATCGACTGGCGCACCATACGACAAAATCATCCCGTGTCAACAACAGAGAGTAATTTACAGTACGAGGGTCCACAACGAATCCCTCTACAGTCTGCGCGCTACCCAACATTGGCACACAACCATCAAGCTCCACCGCATAATGACTGTGAGTCTTTCTAGCCACCAAATTATGAAACTAGAGTCCCACCACGATGTTAAATTGTGCACATACCGGTTAAAAGTGAAAATCAATAACACAGTTTGTTAACTATAGTGAACTCAAAAACAAAAAACTGTATACAAAAAATGCTCAACTTCACACAAAATCCAAGAATAAGTGCAGCAATACGAGGGTACAAGGCCCACAAGCATGAACGTAACATGGCATATAAAATGGGAGTGCAGTAATCTTGAACCACAAAATGTTAAGAAACTAACCAAGATCCATTAATCTAGTGTGAATTATCACCCTAAGCATGCTCTATAAATTCTACGCAACTAAGTGATACCATGGCTACTTATGTCCACCCCTATAAGGAAAGTTAAAAAATATATATATAGTTTTATATCTGCTTTTATATCCAATAGTATTTTAACCGCTAACATAAGCTTTTAAATGCACTTAAAGGTCCAGTGTAAACAATGGGATTCCATTGGTAGACTTTAGGTTTCTGTTACCGTGCATAGTGAGCAAATTGTGAAGTGAGAGAGAAAACCAACAAGATGCAACAGTTAGAGGAAGTGGATGTTGTTTTCGGATTCCATCGTGGGACTTAATCGGATGTTGCTGTGGATAGTGTCGATGTATTGTAGGATAACTGTTGCATCTTGTTGGTTTTCTCTCTCACTTCACCATTGGCAGAGTTAACAAATGTACCTTAATTGACAATATTATTCTGCAGGCCTGATGATGGCCAGATAAAACGGCCGAAACATGGAGCCTGATTAACAAGTTGTAAAACTACAACTGATATTCAATTGTTGTGTATGACGGTACTTTGCTTTTAAAAAAAAAAAAAACTTTGTTAGGTATGCAAGCTGCCCCAGAGATACTGTACATCAAGACTCATTTTCATTTATGTACAAAACCAGTCTTTAAAGAATCAAGTTTTACTACTTGACTCTTTTACAGCGGGCATAAGACGTTAACCCTTTGATGCCGCAATTAAATCTTTGACGCTGGAATTAAATCCCCCCCCCAGTCACTTTAGTGGCCATTCGGCTATTTAAAGAGCTCACTGCGCGACATATATATATATATATATATATGTCGTTCGGCGGCTAAGGGTTAATTGGGTGGAAAAAATACTTAATTAGTTTTATGCATTATTATTTGATACCTGTTCCTGATGATTATCCTATGTGGACTGAAACATGTAGGAATACTTTGTGTTGTAAGAGAATATAAATATCTACAGAAGAACACTGCATTTTGTTGGTTGTGTTTTGTGATTTGGTAATGTGTATGAGTATTGTAACAGCTGTATAACTTTCTTAATTCATACAGCTATAGCAGAAAATACAACAACAAAAAAAATTGCCCTCTTCACCCAATGTGTTTGACTCTGTGCATGATTATAAGACAAGCCCCATTTTCTTTTTTTCCAGAAGAAAAATCAGTGAAGAATTTTTTCCTGAAGTTTGCGTGAATATGGTAGTTAATAATTCCAGATGGTGGAACCATAATAACCGAAGTTCACGGTCTACTGTTAATTGTCACAAGTTCAAAGATTACAGGAAAATATCAAAGAACTATGGAAGAACACTACACAGAGATTTCACTGAAAACATCCATTTCCCAACATCTCTATAACATGGCTACTTAGATAAAAATCACACTGCTAAGGCCAAAGTTCATACAACAGTATCATTTCACATTCAACAACAGACTCACATTAACCTCAAAGAACAAACTTTTTTTATTAGGTTTTGGGCCATTTGTTAAGAATACTTCTCATGAACTAAATAAATGTTGTACCAAGTTTTCATCCAATAATATTAACCATTATTCAATAACAAATGACAACTTTCAGATGAGGCCTTCTTGCAGTGGAGAATAAAGTCTCTTCCAACTGCTGGAACTGGCTGTTGAGATCAATAGTTTCTGTGGCACCGGCTTATGCTATGTGATGAGTCGTGGAGAATGGAGTCCTTCTACTTGTCGATCTATTGGAGGGCAATGGCTTGTGTTGGGTGGACCCCAGTCATGAAGACCACCAGTATTGGCTAGTCTATGTGTGAGGCGGTGGGCAATTGAAAAGCCCCCGCTTCCCTCCAGTTGCGTTAGCACGATGATCACTTGCCTACATAGAAGACGAATTTAAATTTCCACACAGTATCACTGGAATTTAAGATGGGAAAGATGGATTTTGGTTTGGGACTAAACTGTGGAGCAATATTCTGTAACATATTCCCTTCGCAATTTTTATCTAACAGTTCTTATCGACTGGATCCTGAGACTTGGCAAGACATTCCCAAATTATGATCTTCTTTCTGTTCAGGTAGAATATGCTAGAAATATGTTGAACTTATTTTGAAATGCACAAGGTAAATATTAAGTGAAACTTACTTTATGATTCACATTAAGTAACTGACGCCACACTTTATTTATTTGACTGGTGCATTTGGATTAGGGTTGGATACTACAGACCTGTTCCTATGATTAGATGTTTCAAAACTGATCTTCACACATGTGCACGTGCACACACACCAACCCACCCACCCATACACAAGCATGCATGCACGTGTACACACGCACACGCACATACTTCTCTCTGTCCACGTTTGTGCACGTGATTTAATGCCACCATCAAATGTTAGGATTATATAGCATCAGTGAGGAATGATGGAACAAGCATGGACCACTGGTGGGATGATACTGACAGGGGAAAACTGAAGTATCTGGAGAAAAACCTGTCTGACTGCTACTTTGTCCAGCACCAATCCCACAAGCACTGGCCTTGGTCAGAATCCAGGCCTCTGCAGTGAGAGGCTCCCAAGATTGACATATACAAAACTGAATTACCATAATGTGATAATGGTAACTATCAGTGATTGTCAGCTCACCTGTGTAAAGGAGGAACGGAGTCAACAGTGCGTAGCTCGCCACGAGTTGACACTACATTGTAACTCTCCTGGCAGTCACACTTGACATGGATCCATTTGTTCTCATGACGATTTTCCACCATAACGACAAGGCCAGCCCATCCTTTGGTAAGATAATAGGCTGTCATCCCCTCACGGCCCTGAAACACACACATTCCTGCACACAGAACTGCGCAACAAACCATACCACACGTACAAGAAAATTTCACACACTTGGGCTGCAATAAGGTATTTATTTATTTATTTACCCTTTTATTGTTTATTTCACAATGGTATAAGTTGCACAAGTAACACAACATCAAATCACAAATTTAGCAAATAATGAAATCTACACGATGTGGAAGGAAGCAGTCATGGCATAATTTCAGGCACTATCATGTTATTTGCAAGGATTGACTAAGAAAAACCACACGCACACACACACACTCTAACATGCAGAGACACCTCAGTCACAACAAGTGGTCTCTGGGCTTGATCTTATGCATGTAAAACAGGAGGGCAGCCAAGTTAACCAAGATGTGTGGTATGTATTGAAAGTCTAAACTGGTACAGGTTATACAAAAAAAATTGCTTTAATTTTAGTTTGTATCACTGCACATCTACTCCCATTTTATGTAAAGGAAATCAAATCTTTTTTTCCAAAAACACTAGAAAACAACATGAACCTCATTAAGATGCAAGATCAAATGCAGCAGATATTTCTTTAATCTGCTTCTTCCTCAGAAATTTCTACTTACTTTGCATCAGTCCTTCAAGACGCATACACGCTGAATGTCAAAGTTTTTAAGATTTTACATTTCAACTGACAGACCTACATTGATAAGTTTTGACGTTTTGCTGACCGTGCATCTCAGTATATTTATCTCAGTAATTAACCAACTTGATGCACAAAATTTTTGTTTTACAATAAGTTTATTTCATGCCTCTACATGTTTCAAGCACATGTG